>Ga0163144_10000918_pt1 | contig 69527 bp, 58 predicted proteins | sample OliLak19BULKMAT1_FD_123175 | JGI IMG/M metagenome (GOLD analysis project Ga0163144, IMG submission 123175) | Freshwater microbial mat bacterial communities from Lake Vanda, McMurdo Dry Valleys, Antarctica - Oligotrophic Lake LV.19.BULKMAT1 | ecosystem: Environmental > Aquatic > Freshwater >... | reverse complement strand
CTGAAACGCTTGGCCGCTCGTTGGCGGGTGTCGCAGGCTGAGGTCGTCCGTCGTTCGCTAGAGCAAGCGGAGAGACTTGAGAAGGAAGCGAAGGCAGATCCGGTCGAGCTCCTGCGGCGCCTCCACAACGATGATCGCGGACTCGAAGCGGCCGAAGCGGATGCGTACCTCGCCGAGGTGTACGAGGATCGCCGACGCTGGCGAGCCGAATGATCTGTCTCGACACGAACTATCTCATCCGTGGTCTCGTGCGCGGGTCGGCTGAGGCGCGCGAGATCGTCCACTGGAGCGAAGCGGGAGAACCACTGATCACATCGATGCCGGCATGGTTCGAGTTTCTCTGCGGCCCGGTCACGCGGGATCAGATAGCGACGATGAAAGCGTTCCTCGTGGAGATCGTTCCTCTCTCCGAGGCCCACGCCGAAGAAGCGGCACGTCTCTACAACGCCGGCACGCGCAAACGAGCGCTGCGCGTCGACGCGATGATCGCCGCGACGGCCATCATCGCGGACGCGCCCCTGGCCACCGGTAATCGAGATCACTTCCAGCCGTTCGTTGCGCACGGGCTGCGGCTCGCCTGAGAGCCTGTGAACTCTTTCCGGTTGTGGATGCGGTAGGGCGCTGGGCCTGGCGGCTGGGGTGCAGAAGCGGGCGAGTGGGGCAGGCGGCATCGATCGATCGCGCCGCGGGTGGTGCGCGGGCCTGAGCACCTACTCGGCGAAGGCGCCGAGGCCGACGGCGCATAGGCGGTATGAGCTGGCGAACTGACATAATGGCCGGTCTCGGACGTGCCGGTGCCCAGGCTCCCGAGGTGCCCAGGCTCCCGAGGTGCCCAGGCTCCCGAGGTGCCCAGGCTCCCGAGGTGCCCAGGCTCCCGAGGTGCCGATGACGCGTGTACTGCGTGGCGGGCGGCGCTGGCCAGGGTGAATTGGGCCTGGCAGCTGGGGGCTGGCGGCGAACGGCGGGTCCTGGGCGGGACGAGGTGAGGCACGCGGGCGCACGTGGGCGGCGACACGGCGTCGGGGCCGTGCGCAGGGGGGCTGGGACGGCGCGGTCAGCTCGCATCCGCAGGCAGCTGACCTGCGCGGCGCGTGCGCACCGGCGCGCGGCGGCAGTGCGTTGAGTGCGTGTCGTCGCGGTCGGCGGCCGGCCGGCCGCTGATGCGATCGGTCGCGCGCACCAGCGCCCTGCCGATCTGCTCGATCCGACGGCCCGACAGCGCCCGGAACGGGTGCACGCCGACGTTGAGCGCCGCCTTCCCCGAGCGATCGAACACGGGCGCCGTGATCGCCGACACATACCCTTTCGGCGAGTCGTGCAGATCGTCCGGCAGGTGGCTCGCGCTGGTGATCTCGGCGAGCAGGCGCTCGATGCTCTCGCGCATCGCGTCCGAAACGACGCCGGCGTGCAGGTCCTTGGCGAGGTCCAGGACCTGTCGGGCGGAGCTGCGCATCCGTTCGACGGCAAATCCCCGCTGACGAATCGCCATGAGTGCGGCTTCGAGCCGTTCCTGCACCGACGGATCGGTGATGTCGGCGCGCTCGATCCAGGCGCGTCGGACCGCCGCGGGCTCCCACGCCACGAATCCGCCGCCGAACGGTGCCGTGAGCGGCACGCGGTCACCCGGGTGGGCACGCAGGTCGACACCCTCCGGCGCGTAGAAGCCCGTGATGACGACGGCGCCGGCCACAATCTGCGTCACCGACGTGGAGCAGCCGAGCTCGCGCACGAGCTCGGCTGCGGTGGTCCGCGCCAGCCGGTCGCGCGAATCGGCGCGCTCCGCCTGCCGCGCCGCGAGCGCCAGCGCCGGGCCGAGCGTGTACGACTTGTCGCCCGCATCGCGCTGCACCCAGCCCCGTCCGGCGAGCGTGGCGAGAATGGCGTGCGCGGTCGCGTAGGTGATGCCGAGTTCGCGGACCATGTCGGTCAACGTCAGGGCCCGGTCCGCGCGCCGCGCCAGCAGCTCGACGACGTCGAGCACGCGCCCGGTCGGCGGAGATGCCGGCGCGCCCAGCTCCGCCCCGCGTCGCCGGGCCGCGGAGGGTTGACGCACGCGAGGACGTGATCCTACAGTCACCCTTCCCATCGAGACTGCGAAAGATAGTTTCCGATACTCGAAACAGCAAGCCAGGAGCGATATGGCGACCGAGGCGACGCCGACACCCGCGCCGGACACGCGGCGCAACGCCCTCCGCATCGACGATCTGCGGGCGCCGCGCCGCACGCCGGCGCAGCAAGCCGCGTGCGACTATGGGGCCACGCTGACGATCGAACTCGATGCCGGGACGCTGATGCAGGAGGCGACGCAGCGCACGGGGCTCTCTCAGTTCGGCGATCCCACCCTGCAGGACCGGCTGGCGGCGCAGTGCCGCGCGGTCGACGCGGACCCCGGCCTGTCCGGCCTCGGCCGCCTGGCGGTCCGCCAACGGCTGGTGAACCTCCTTGCCGCGCGGCTCCGCTTCGAGGACTACGTGCGGCGGCACCCCGAGGCGCTCGCGGTCCGGCTCGATCCGCCCGTCATCGTCGTCGGCCTGCCGCGCTCCGGAACGACCCACCTCGTCAACCTGCTCGCCGCGGACCGCCGCTTTCGCTCCCTGCCGTGGTGGGAGTGCCTCGAGCCGACACCCTTCCCGGGCGACGGACCGGGCCGCGACGGCGTCGACCCGCGCTTCCGCCGCTGTCTCGAGTCGTATGAGACCCAGCGCGCGAGCGCACCGCTCCTCGCCGCGATGCACGACCGGCACCCGTCGGTAATCGAGGAGGACTGCGAGCTGGTCGATCTCGATCTCTGCGCGTACACCCTGGAGTGGTACGCGCGCGTGCCGCGCTGGCGCGACCACTACCTCGCCCTCGACCACGACGCGCACTACGCGTTTCTGCGCCGGCAGCTGCAGGTGCTCAGCCATCTGCGCGGGCCGAACCGCTGGGTGCTCAAGACGCCGCAGCACCTCGAGCACCTGGGGCCGCTGCTGCGCACGTTCCCCGACGCCACCATCGCGCTCACCGTGCGCGACCCCGTCGCCGTGCTGCAGTCGGCGATCACGATGCTCGGCTGGGGCGAGCGCATGCGGCGGGTGACGGTCGACGCGGACGGGCTCGCCGCGTACTGGCTCGACCGCATCGAACGGCTGCTGCGCGCCGCGGTGCGCGACCTGCACCTGATTCCGGCGCAGCAGCGGATCGACGTCGAGTTCGGCCAGTTCATGTCCGACGAGCTCGGCACGGTGACGCGCATCCTCGATATCGCGGGCGTCGGCGTGCCCGACGAGACGCGCCGGCAGCTCGCGGATTACGTCGCGGGCAACCCGCGCGGCAAGAACGGCCGCCTGATCTACGACCTGCGCCGCGATTTCGGCCTCGACCCCGCGCAGGTTCGCGAGCGCTTCGCGTTCTACCTCGACGTCTTCCCGCAAATCCGGCCGGAGGTGCGATGACCATGCGTCAAGTGCGTGTGCACGGGCCCGGCGATGTGCGCCTCGACGAGATCGAGCCGCCGCGCCCCGGTCCACGCGACGCCGTCGTCCGGGTCGCCGCGTGCGGCATCTGCGGGACCGATCTGTCCTACATCCGCCGCGGCGGCCCTGCGGGCCCGGGGGCCGCGCCGCTGTGTCTCGGGCACGAGGTCGCGGGGATCGTGGAATGGGTCGGGCGCGAGGTGTTTGGTGCCGCGGTGGGCGAGCGCGTCGTCGTCCACCCCGGCAACGACGAGCTGGGCCGCATCGGCAACGGGGCCGGGGAGGGTGGACTGACGTCGGCCCTCCTCATCCGTGAGGCGGCGCGCGGCGGGCGGCTCTTCCGCGTCCCGGATGCGCTGCCGCTCGACGTCGCGGCGCTGGCGGAGCCGCTCGCCGTCGGCATGCAGGCGGTCCACCGTGCGCAGGTCGCGACTGGCGACACGGTGGCCGTGTTCGGCTGCGGGCCGATCGGGCTGTTCGCGCTCGCGACGCTGCTCGATCGCGGCATCGATCGGGTGGTGGCGATCGATCTGAACCCGCGCCGCCGCGCCCTCGCGCTCGCGCTCGGGGCGCAGGCCGCGCTCGATCCGGCGCGCGACGATGTGTGGGGCGAGCTCGCGCGCCTGCACGGCACGACGCCCTTCCTGTACGGACCGACGCCCGCCACCGACGTATACATCGAGGCGTCGGGCGCGGCGACGGTCATCACCGAGGTGCTCCAGCGCGGGCGCGTCGGCGGCCGTCTGTCGGTCGTCGCCCTGCACTACGCGCCGATTCCCACCAACTACCTCATGGTAATGATGAAGCAGTTCTCGATCTTTGGCTCGATGGAGTACCCGCGGCGCTTCGAGGACGCGATCGACCTGCTCGCACGCCGCGACCTGTCGTCGGTGATCACCCACCGCGTGCCGCTCGCACGCTTCGACGATGCGCTGGGCGTCCTGCGCGGTGCGGCCGACTGCGGCAAGATCCTGGTCACGATGGGAGAAGACGCATGAGCGCGACCGGGACGCGCGAGCCGCTGTACCGGCTCCGCCCGGGCGCCGACGCGATCGCGGCGGCGACGGACGCCCCGGCGGTCGACCTCGGCGGCGGCCTGTGGATGTCGACCGGGCTGACGAACACGTACCTGCTGCGCACGGCCGATGGGCGCGTGATCGTCAACTGCGGCATGGGCTTCGAAGCCCCATACCACCGCGCGGCGTTCGACGCGGTCGACCGCTCGCCGGTCCACACGATCATCCTGACCCAGGGACACCCCGACCACCTCGGCGGCGTGGATCGCTTCCGCGAGCCGGCGACGCGCATCGTCACGCACGCGAACTTCCGCGTCTTCCGCGACGACTTCGAGCGCCTGCAGGCGTTCCGGCAGCGCAACGCGGCGTTCGCCTGGACCGAGAAGCTGCAGGCGGCATTCGCCCGTGCGCAGAAGGCGCGGCACGAGCTTCCGCCACAGTCGCGACCCGAGCCGACGCTGACGTTCACCGACGAGCTCGAGCTGGTGATCGGCGGCAGGCGCATGACGCTGATCGCGACGCCGGGCGGCGAGACGACGGACGCACTCGTCGTGTGGCTGCCCGAGAGCCGGACGCTCCTCATCGGAAACATGCTGGGGCCCCTGTTCGGGCACGTCCCGAATCTGGTCACCGTCCGCGGCGACCGCTATCGCGACGCGCTCGACTATGTCGCGTCGGTCGATCGCATCCGCGCCCTGCGGCCGGCCCGCATCGTCACCGGGCACTTCGAGCCGATCGAGGGCGAGGAGGTCATCGACGACGAGCTGCGCCGCCTGCGCGATGCGACGCAGTGGGTGCACGACCGCACCGTCGAGGGAATGAACGCGGGGCGCGACGTTCACACGCTGATGCGCGAGATCGCGCTGCCCGACGACCTCGACGTCGGCGAGGGCTACGGCAAGGTCGCGTGGAACGTGCGCGCGATCTGGGAGACCTACGCGGGCTGGTTCCACCATCGCTCCACGACGGAGCTGTACGCGACGCCGTTCGCGGCGGTGGCGCCGGACGTCGTGACGGCGGCGGGGACCGATGCGCTGATCGCGGCCGCCACGCGCCGGCTTGTCGACGGCGACGCCGTCGCAGCGATCCACCTTGCGGACCTGGTGTGTGCGGCGGAACCGGACAACGAGGGGGCGCGGCGCGTGGCGGCGGACGCGCACGCCGTCCTCCTCGCCGGGGCGACGAATTTTTGGGAGCGGGCATGGCTGAAGAAGCGCCTTGCGGAGCTGGGCGGAGGCAGCGCGTGAGACGCCCGATGGTGTCGGATGCCCGCTGAGCACCGCCGGCCTGCCCGCGTGGAGAGAGCGATGGACTTCGACCTCGATGACCCGACGCTGATGTTCCGTAGGAGTCTCACCGTGACGATCGAGAAGGCGCACGGGCGGGAGGCCGTATGATGACCAGTATCGCTGACCGGCTGCGCTTTGATTTTTCCGGCCTGCACGTGCTCGTCACCGGCGGGTCGAGCGGCATCGGGCACGGCATCGCACGCGCCTTCGCCGACGCCGGCGCGGACGTGACCATCACCGGCCGGCGCCCGGCGGCGGCGGACTACGAGGCCGATCTCTCTGGGCTGCACTACCACCGCCTGCACATGAGCGACGCGGCGGCGATCGACGCGCTGGCGAGCTCGCTGCCCGCCCTCGACGTGCTGGTGAACAACGCCGGCGCCACTCTGCCGGGCGGCAAGAGCGAGTATGTGCCGGATGTGTTCGAGGAGTCCGTGCGCATCAATCTGTTCGGTACCTACCGGCTGTCGGCGGCGTGTTGCGAGACGCTGGCGCGGAGCCGGCTCGAGGGCGGCGCGGGCGTGGTCAACCTGGCGTCGATGAGCTCGTACTTCGGCATCGCGGCGGTGCCCGGCTATGGCGCCGCCAAGGCCGCGGTCGTGCAGCTCACCAAGACGCTGGCGGTCGCCTGGGCGTCGAAGGGCATCCGGGTCAACGCCGTCGCCCCGGGGTTGATCCGCTCGAACATGACGGCGCGCATCCAGCAGCTTCCGGAGTTCACGCGCAAGGACTTCGAGCGGATGCCGATGGCCCGCTGGGGCACGCCGCAGGACATCGCGCCCGCCGTGCTCTTTCTGTCGAGCCCGGCGGCCCGCTACATCACCGGCCAGACGCTCGCGGTCGACGGCGGCTACTCGATCGCGTAGGCATTGGCGCCAGAGAAGGGAGCAGCGAATGTCTGCGAGCACGCCCACCGCGGAGCACATGCGCGAGGTCCTGTCGCGCTACGTCGATTGTCTCACGCGCGGCGACTGCGACGGCATCATGGCGCTCTATGCCGACGACGCTACGGTCGAGGATCCGGTCGGCTCCGAACCCCGCCGCGGGCGCGCGGCCATCGCCGACCTGTACCGGAACGCCGCCGGCAAGCTCCGCCTCGAACTCGACGGCCGCGTCCGGGTGGCCGACCGGTGCGCCGCCGCGCCGATGCTCGGCTATCCGCACGGAATGGCCGGCATGGTGGTCGAGATCGTCGACGTGATGACCTTCAGTGACGACGGGCTGATCACCTCGATGCGCGCCTACTGGAGCCCGGACACGATGCGCCCGGCGTGAGCGGCGGCGCGTACCGCCGGTGTCGCGCCGCCAGGGCGACGGTAATCTCTGGGCGATTCGCTCGGGGCGGTCTCGGGGAGGCGCACGGTTCGTTCGCAGACCAGGGCTGGTGGTGAGGACACACGCGAGGACGTTCGTCGACCTCCCCGGCGCCCAGACGGCCGCCCGTCCCGTCTTGGCTTCCCAGTCGATCCTTTCGGCAGGTTGATGTCGGTCCCGGTCGCACCCAGCCCGCCCGCGTGTTCCCGTCAGGCGCGCGTCGTTGTCGCCGCGGGTCGCAGGCCTGCGACGGCACCCTGAAGCTGCTCGAGCCTGGTCAGCTCCGCCAGCACGGCGTCGCGGCCGGCGCCGTGCTGGGCGCGCGCTCGCGCCAGGGCGCGCGCGGCCGAGGCGGTGATCTGTTCGAGCCCTGCGTGGATCTCGAGCTCGAGCGCGCGGCGGCTCTTGATCATGCGCTCGTCCAGATCGTCCGCAACGCGCCCGGCGTTGCCGCGGATGAGCGTCGCGAGGAAGGCGTGCGCGTCCCGTTCGACCGTGCGCCGCGCCGCCGCCGGCGCGCGCAGCGCGTCGAGGAGCCAGCGAGCCGGGCGGCGCGCGCTCGCGCGCATCATGCCGAGGGCCACGAAGCGGCGCGGGGTACGGAAGCCGAGGGCCGGGCTCACGCCGGGCGGGAGGGTGGTGAGCCCGCCGTCGCGGGCGACACGTTGCAGCAGCGCGTTGGCGAGATCGGCGAAGCGCTCCGCCGCCTCGCGGTAGAGCGCCTCGGCCACGGGTTCGGTCTCAGCCAGCCAGCGGAGGACGGCGCGGTCGGCGATCTCGCGTGCGACCGTCAACGCCTGGCGGCGCAGCGCGCCGCGCCGCCCCGCGCGCGTCTGTAACGCGGCGGTGAGCGCGGCCGCGGCGACGGGAAGCTCCCGCGCGACGAACCCGCGCAACTCCGAGGCATATCGCTCGAGCAATCGCTTCTGCTCGGCGGCGAAGAGAAAGCGGAGCTCGTGGAGCGCGCGGCGGCCGTCCGCGACGCAGGTGCCAAGCGCCGCCACGTGGTGCTCGGTCTCGACGATGGGGCGCGCCAGGGCGCGGCGTTGCTCGTCGAGATCGTGCGCGAGCCGCTGCGCCAGCCGCTCGAGGCCGCGCGTTGCCGCCTGACCGACCAGCGCGCCGCCGACCGACGCGGACAGCGTGCGCAGCGTGTGCTCGAGTGCGTCCCAATCGCCGGATGATCGCCCGCTGCGGAGCCGTTCGATGGCGCTGACCTGGAGCACTGGGCCGGGATCCTTTCGCAGCCGCTCGACCACCACGCGCCGCGTGAACGCGATCGCCTCGCTGCGCTCGGCGTCGGTCGAGCGATCGGCCTTGCTCAACACGAAGAGCAGCGTACCCACCTGCGCCGCGGTCTCCTCGACCAGCGCCAACTCCTCGCCAGAGATGGGCGGGTCGGTGCCGATGACGACGAGCGCGGCGTCGATCTGCGGCAGGAACTCGCGCGTCGCGTCGGAGTTGGCGCGGATGACCGACCCGACGCCCGGCGTATCGACCAGACACATCCCGTCTGCCAACAACGGGCTCGGTACGAAGACCTCGACCAGCGACACGCCCTTGCGGTTGGCCGGGTTCTGTTCCTCGGACACATAGGCGGCGAGGTCGCCGACCGGGATCGCGTGCCAGTCCCGTTCCAGCCGGACGCGCGCGCGCAGCGCCGGCGCCCAACGCAGCACGGTCACGGCGGTGGTGATCGGGATGATGCCCGACGGGAGCAGCGGCTGTCCGACGAGCGCGTTGAGCAACGTCGACTTGCCGCGTTTGAACTGCCCGATGCACGCCACGTAGAAGCGACCCTCCGCCAGCCGGTCGGCCAGCGCCGACGCGTCGCTGGCGATCTCCGGCGCCCCGGCCTCCTCGGCGAGACGGGCCAGCGTGACGAGACGCGCTGGCGGGCCGCTGAGGTCCGGCGACGGCGATGCGCCCAGTGGGTCGAGCTCGCAGTGCATCTCCTCTGTTCCTGTCCCCGTCCTGCGTTGCGCAGCGATCGGCCCCCGGCCGACCGCTCGCGCAGCGGTCGCATACACCGTTCGGCAGGCGCGCGCGACGCAGCGGGATACGCGCCGCCCGCCTGGCCGGGACAGGTCCGCACTGGCGGGAACGCTGCGCCGCCGCCGTCCCCTGCCAACACCTCGCGTGGCCGGACGCGCCCCCCGCGTTGCCGCCCGGCGGTGCATGCGCTTTAGTGCGGTGGCGCGGACCTGGGCCACCCGCCGGATGGGGAGGTTTGATGAGCAAACACACGGTGGTCTGCATTCCCGGTGACGGTATCGGTCCCGAGGTGATGGGCGCGACGCAGCGCATCCTCGCCGCGGCGGCGGCGCCGCTCGAGTGGGTGGAGCGGCGGGCCGGCCTGGCGGCGCTGGCGGGCGGCACGGACGTCCTGCCGGGCGAGACGCTCGAGGCGATCGAGCATCACGGGGTGGCGCTCAAGGGGCCCTGCACGACGCCGGTGGGCGAGGGCTTCACCTCGGTCAACGTCCAACTGCGCAAGCGCCTCATGCTCTACGCCGCGGTCCGCCCGGTGCGCAACCTGGCGGGCGTGCCGACCCGCTTCGACGGCGTCGACCTGATCATCGTCCGCGAGAACACCGAGGGCCTGTACAGCGGCATCGAGAACCAGATCACCGACGACGCGGTGATGAGCATGAAGGTCGCGACGCAGACCGCCTGCGCGCGCATCGCCCATTGGGCCTTCCGCTTCGCGACCCGCCGGCGACGGCGCCGGATCACCGTCTTCCACAAGGCCAACATCATGAAGATGACCGACGGCCTGTTCCTGCGCGAAGCGCGCCGCGTGCACCAGCGCGAGTACCCGAACATCGACTACCAGGAGCTGATCATCGACGCCGGCTGCATGAAGCTGGTGCAGGACCCGACGCAGTTCGACGTCCTGCTGCTCGAGAACCTGTATGGCGACGTGGTCAGCGACCTCTGCGCCGGGTTGGTTGGCGGGCTCGGCGTGGTCCCCGGCGCCAACTACGGCGACCAGCACGCGGTGTTCGAGGCGGTGCACGGCTCGGCCCCGGACATCGCCGGCACGGGCGTCGCCAATCCGCTGGCGCTGCTGATGTCGGCGGTGATGATGCTCAACTACCTCGCCGACGAGCGCGACGATCCCACCTGTCGGACGGCGGCCGAGAAGATCAAGGCCGCCTACGACGGCGCCCTCGAGGCGGGCGAGAAGACGCGCGACCTCGGCGGCCAGCTGGGGACCGATGCCTTCGCCCAGGCGGTGATCGCGCGGTTGCGATGAGCGCGCCGGGGCGCTGGCGTGCCCGCGGCTCGCAGCGGAGACGTAGTGGCTCATCGGGCCGGTGGCGAAGACGGACGCATCGGCGAAGGGCGCCAGCAGCCCCGTGTGCCAGTCGTCGGGGAGCAGGGTGTCGTTGTTGAGGAACACGACGGTCGCTCCCGTGGCCAGGGCGGCGCCCTGGGTGCAGGAGGTTGCGAAGCCGCGGTTCGTCGCGTTCGCGATCGTCGTCACCCATGCCATGCGGGCGAGCCCGGCCGGGGTGTCGTCGTGCGAGGCGTTGTCGACGACGATGACCTGGTCCGCCGCGCGCAGCGTCGGGCGCAGCGATGCGAGGCAGGCCTGCGTCATCGGCCACTGGTTCCACACCTGAATGACGATGCTCACGTGGTCCATCACGCTGATCGAGTTCGCTGACGGCCCCACACCGGCAGGGGCAAGGGGACGCGCTCAGTATACCCCGGCCAGCTTGCGATGGTCCCAGCTGGCGATCCGTTCGGGGCGGATGACGACCACGGTGCGCTTCTGCGCCATCATTTTCGCCGCCTGCGGGATCATCTCCGGCGCGATGTCCGGGTTGTTCTTGCGGACGATGTGCGCGGCATAGCGCTCGACGGCGGCGGGCTCATCGACCAGCTCGGCGCGGGCGTTGATGGAGACGCCGCGCAGCTGATCGTAGGTGGTGCCGTCCTCGACCAGCACGGCGATGCGCGGGTCGCGCTTCAGGTTGACGATCTTCTGCGACTTGGTGAACGTCTCGAAGACGATCGCGCCGTCGACCACCGCGAACCACAACGTGGTCAGCTGCGCCGACCCGTCCTTGTTCAACGTCGCCACCTGCAGGCTCTGGCGGCTCTCGATGAAGGGCCAGATCTCCGCGTCGGTCATCCGGATCACGTCACGCTTCTTGGCCATGGGCGCTCCCTATCCGACGGCGCGGGCCGGCGTCGAGTCCGGCCACCGCTGCCGCTCCGGTCGGCAGCGGCGTTTGACCACCCGTCCGACGCGGCCTAATGACCTCCACCGGCCGTGACCACACCCTCTCCTTCCGCCGCTGATCCGGCCGACGACGCCGACCGCGCGCAGCGGCTGAGCGAGAGCCGGCGCGGGTTGCTGCTGTCGCTGCGGCCGGACGGCGGCGCCTTCGCGGAGTGGGCGCACGACCGCGCCGCGGCGGTCAACTGGGACTGGCTGCTGCGCCGGGCGCAACAGCACAAGCTCGCGGCGCTGCTCGCCGCGCGGCTCGCCGCCTGCGACCTCGACGTCGATGTCCGCCGGCGCCTGGCCGCCATCCGCCTGGAGGCGACGCAGCGCGCCGCGGCGGCGGAGCGGACGCTCGCCTGCCTCGCCGACGCGTTCGCAGCGCCGGCGCTGCCGTTCTTCGTCGTCAAGGGCAGCGTCCTGGCGCATCAGATCTACGGCGATCCATGCCTGCGGCGCTTCGCCGACGTCGACGTCGTGGTACGCCAGGCCGACGTGCCGCGGGCGGAGGAGGCGCTGCGGGGGCTCGGCTTTCGCCCCGGCGGCTTCGAGGCCATCGTCGCGGCGCGGCCGACGACGCCGGCGGAGCGGCGTGTCGCCACGCGGCTGGCGCGGCGCTTCGAGGCGCGCCATCTCGGCGCCTTCTCCTGGTGCGCGCCGGCGGGCGGCGAGATGCTGTCGGTCGACCTGCACTGGCAGCTCTCGCCGACCCGTCTGCCGGGCGATGAAGACCGCCTCTGGCAGCAGACGACGCCGGTGACCGTCGCCGGCATGCGCCTGCTCACGCTCACCCCGGCCGCCACCGTGCTGCATCTCGCCGCGCACGCGACCACCTGCCTGTTGAACGGCTTCCGCCTCCTGCACCTGGCCGACGTCGGCTGGGCGGCGCGCCACTTCGCGGATCAGGGCAAGGCGGTGTGGGCGCTGGCGGAGCAGTGGGGCGTGACGGCGCACCTGGCGCTGGTCTTCGCGCTGGTCGAGCAGCGGCTCGGCATCGAGGTGGCGATGGCCGGCGGCGCGTCCGGGCGGCGCCCGGCGACGCGCCGGCTGGCCAGCGAGGCGATGCTGGTCGATGTCCCGGACCTGGCGACGATGCCGCCGCACCAACGCCTCGGCCCCGAACTGCGCTGGGCCGTCGCTATGGGCTGCATGCGGCGCAACGTGCGCGTCTCCACCGCCGCGGCGGCGGCGCGGGCCCGCTTCAGGCTGGACCGCTGGCGCCTGCCGCGCGCTGATTGAGCGCCGCCGCCGCGCCTGGGCGGCCTGCGGGTCAGCGCGCCGCGGCGAGAATCGCCGCGACGGCCTGGTCGGCGTTCAGCGCGTCGGTGTTGAGCACCAGGTCGTAGTGCAACGGGGTCTCTTCGCGGACGTCGTAGAAGGTGCGCAGGTAGTGGGCGCGGTCCCTGTCCGATTCGCGGACCGCCTTGGCCGCGTCGCCGCTGTCGAGCAGGCTGATGCGTCGCGCGCGCGTCTCCGGCGACGCGGTGACGAGGACGCGCAAGACCTTCTCGCCGGCGCCGAGCGCGTACGACGCGGCGTGGGCAACGATGACCACCTTGCCCTGCGCCGCGATCTCGGCGATCGCCTCGCGGATCAGTCCGCGCAGGTCCTCGGCCACCGGCGCGGCCACCGGGTTGACGCCCGGAAGGTAGTACGGGCCGCCGGCGCCGACGAGCGCGCCCGGAGGGCCGATGGCCAGTGCGTCGAGCAAGCGCTCGAGGAACGTCGCGCGCTCCTCCGTTTTCGCCACCAAGTTCGGATCGATGCGCGCCTTGCGGCTGGCGACGACGATGATCTCTTCGTCGATGTACCGAAAGCCGAGCTGCTCGGCGACCATGCGGCCGATGGTCTCGCCGCCGGCGGCCGCGGCGCGCGAGATGCAGATAACACTGCGAGTCATGTCGTTGCTGCCCCCATGCCGTGAACCGTGACGTTGCCGGGAGCGCTACCAGGAACGCCGCTGACCGGCAATTGGGCCGCGCCGGGTGCGCGGGGTTGGGCCGCGCGGGGCGGTCGCGTTGACACCGCCGATCGGGCGCCAGTACAAGCCGACGCATCGCAGCACGCGCGCGGTCCATCGCGCAGGGGAGGGTTCCATGGCACAGGCAACCGGGCAGGCGGCCTTTCCGATCGATGACGGCGTGGCGCAGTTTCTCGCCGCGCGCACGCAGCGCATGCTGATCGGCGGCGCCTGGGTGGCGGCGGCGTCGGGCGAGACCTTCACCACCGTTGACCCCGCCACCGAGTTGCCGCTGGCCACGGTGCCGGCGGGCGACAAGGAGGACGTCGACCGCGCCGTACGGGCGGCGCGCCGTGCCTTCGAGCATGGGCCGTGGCGGCGCATGACGCCCTCCGAGCGCGGGCGGGCGCTATGGAAGCTCGCCGATCTCATCGAGGCGCACGGCGAGGAGTTCGCGCAGCTGGAGACGCTCGACAACGGCAAGCCGATCAGCGTCGCGCGGGTCGCCGACATCCCGCTGGTGGTCGACCACTTCCGCTACTACGCCGGCTGGGCGACGAAGATCGAAGGCGAGACGATCCCGGTGTCGACCCCCGGCCTGCACATCCTCAACTACACGCTGCGCGAGCCGGTCGGCGTCGTCGGCCAGATCATCCCGTGGAACTTCCCGTTGCTGATGGCCGCCTGGAAGCTCGGCGCGGCCCTGGCCTGCGGCAACACCGTGGTGCTCAAGCCGGCCGAGCAGACGCCGCTGTCGGCGTTGCGACTGGGCGAGCTGTTCGAGGCGGCGGGGTTCCCGCCCGGCGTCGTCAACATCGTCACCGGCTTTGGCGAGACCGCCGGCGCCGCCATCGCCGAGCACCCGGACATCGACAAGGTCGCCTTCACCGGCTCGACCGAGGTCGGCCGCATCGTCATGCGCGCCGCCACCGGCAATCTCAAGCGCGTGTCGCTGGAGCTGGGGGGCAAGTCGCCGAACATCATTTTCGCCGACGCCGACCTCGACGCCGCCGCCATCGGCGCCGCCGCGGCGATCTATTTCAACCACGGCCAGTGCTGCTGCGCCGGCTCGCGGCTGTTCATCGAGCAGAAGGTGTACGACCGCGTCATGCCGCGCCTGATCGACTACTCCAAACAGGTCAAGCTCGGCCCGGGCATGGATCCGGCGACGGAGATGGGCCCGCTGGTGTCGCACGAGCAGTTCACGCGCGTCAGCGACTACCTGCGGCACGGCCGCCAAGAGGGCGCCACCGTCGCCGCCGGCGGCGGCCGCCCGGCGCACCTCAGCCGGGGCTACTTCGTCGCCCCGACGGTCTTCAGCGACGTGCGCCCGGATATGAAGATCGTCCGCGAGGAGATCTTCGGACCGGTGGTGTGCGCGGTGCCGTTCACGGATCCGGAAGAAGTCGTCGCCGCCGGCAACGACTCCGCCTACGGTCTCGCCGCCGCGGTGTGGACACGCGATGTCCAGAAGGCGCACCGCATGGCCGCCACGCTCAAGGCCGGTACGGTGTGGATCAACTGCTACAATATGTTCGACGCCGCCTCGCCGTTCGGCGGCTACAAGCAGAGCGGCTTCGGACGCGAGATGGGCAAGGCCGCCCTGGAACTCTACACGCAGGTCAAGAGCGTCTGGCTCAACCTCGGCGAACACGCTGGGTGAAGACGGGCGCCGCGCGTCCGTTGGCGCGGCGCCGGTTCAACCCCAGGGCGGGTCATAGCAGCAGTGCATGCCGGTGCTGACGCTGTCGCGCAGATGCGTACCGAGGGTCGGGTGGCAGGCCTCGATGGCATCCAGCGCCGCCGTGAGGGCGCGGCCGACGCCGTCGCGGGCGCGCTCGCGCGCGTCGTGCAGCTCGCGGCGGGTGTCGCGCGCCTGGGCGTCGAGACGCGGCGTGCTCTGCTCCAGCACCAGGGCCGGGATGGCTTCGCGCGGACGCGCCAGCAGCATCGCCAGATGGTGCATCCCCGGGGCATCCTCCAGCGCGGCCGTGGTGTTGCAGTACGCGACCATCCAGCCCCCGGTGGTGCGGCGCAGGGCCGGCGCGAGCGGCACAGGGGCGTACGCCTCGTCCGCGGTCTCGAATCGGTAGGCGGGCATCATCACCGGGTGGGGCGTGGCAGGGCGTGGAACGGGTGTTCCGCGCCGGTGAACGACCGGCAAGGGCGCCGCCGCGGGCCCGGGCGAGGTTGATTTCCGCCGGGTGGCCCACTCCTTGGCTCGACGGCAAGCCGGTGCCAGATCTCCCTTTCGTCGGCCGCAGCGCCGAGGTGCAGCGCCTGTTGGCCGCGTTGGACGCGGCGCTCGACGGGTCAGGACGCCTGGTACTGCTCGTCGGCGAGCCGGGGTGCGGCAAGACGCGCCTTGCCGAGGATCTCGCCACTCGCGCGCGCGAGCGCGGTGCCGCCGTCGCCTGGGGGCGCTGCTGGGAGGGCGAGGGGGCGCCGGAGCTGTGGCCGTGGCTGCAGGTCATTCGCACCTGCCTGCGCGCCGTCGACGAGCCGACGCTGCGGGCGCTGATCGGGCCGCACGGCGGTGAACTCACCGCGTTGTTGGCGCCCTTGCGCGTCCCGTCCGGCGACGACCTGACGCCGCCGGCGGCGCCGGCGGCGCGCTTCCGGCTCTTCAACGCCATCGCGCACTTCCTCGACGCCTACGCCCGGCGCTGCCCGCTGCTGCTGATCCTCGACGACCTGCAGCGCGCCGACCCGCCCTCGCTGCTGCTGCTGCAATTCTTCACGCAGGAGCAACGCCAGCGCCCCATCCTCGTCCTCGGCACCTACCGGATGCACGGCGCGCCAGCCAACCGCGCTCTGACGGAGATGGTGGTCGAGGCGAGCCGCGAGCCAGGCACCGAGCGCCTCGAGGTGGGCGCCTTCAGTCGCGACGAGACGGCGGCCCTGCTGCGCGCCTGGTTTGCCCAGGAGCCCGACGCCGACCTGAGCAGCGCCCTGTACGACTGGACCGGCGGCAACCTGCTCTGCCTGATCGAGTGTCTGCGCCATCTGCCGCGCGACGCCAGCGGCGCACCGCTGGCGTCGGCGGAGCTGCCGCTGCCGGCCGAGCTGCGGGTGGCGATCGAGCAGCGTCTGGCGCCGTTGTCGGTCGAGCAGCGGGCCGTACTGCGCCAGGGTGCGGCCCTCGGCGCGGTGTTCCAGCCCGACGCCCTCGCCGCGGCCGCCGACGCCGCGGCGGGCGCCGCGGCACTGCAGGCAGCCGAGCAGCTCGGGCTCGTGCAGCGCGTCGGCTCTGGCGGCGACTTCCGCTTCCCGCAGGGCCTGGTGCGCGCGCTGCTGTGCGGCGAGGCGCGGAAGGCGACGCTCCCGCTGGCCCCGCGCGGCGCGCCCGATTCCGTCGCCGCGGCCGCCGACGCGGCGCTGTTCCGCAAGGAGGGCGAGTACTGGACGATCGCCTACGCCGCGCGCACCTGCCGCATCCGCGACGCCAAGGGGCTGGTGTACATCGCGCTGTTGCTGCGCCATCCCGGCAAGCCGCTGCATGTCACCGAGCTGGTCAACCTCGGCGGCGCCGCCGACGCGGCGTCGGAGTCGATCGCGGCCCACGCCGAGGCCGACGCGCCGGTGCGCCGCGGCCTCGGCGACGCCGGGGCGGTGCTCGATTCGCAGGCCAAGACCGAGTACCGGCGTCGCCTCGCCGAGTTGCAGTCCGAGCTGCAGGAGGCGCAGACATTCCACGATCCAGGCCGCGTCGAGCGGGCGCGTGCCGAGATCGACATGCTGACCCATGAACTGAGCGCCGCGGTCGGGCTCGGCGGCCGCGACCGTCGCCTCGGCTCCGACGCCGAGCGGGCGCGCGTCAACGTGACACGCAGCATCACCCGCGCGCTCGAGAAGATCGCCGAGAACCATCCCGAACTCGCCGAGCATCTCGGCCGTGCCCTGCGCACCGGCACGTTCTGCACCTGCGCGCTGGTCGCCGCGCTGCCGCCGGACTGGGTGCTGTGACCGCGCCCGCGCCTCAGCGCGGGCAACTCGTCGGCGCCGCCGCGGCCTTGGCCTTGAACAGCCCGGTCTGGTCGTCGGCGGGGCGGTCCGCCACCACCGTGCCACCGAAGCGGGTGCAGAACTTGAGGCCGCCGCTGCCGGCGCCGATGCGCACGGCGACGCGCAGCGCGGCCTGCGTCGCTTCGTTCAGGGTGAAGGCGATGCCGCTGCCGCGGCAGGAGAGCTTCAGCGCCCGTCCGGGTTTGAAGAGGGCGATCTTGCACGGGCCGAGGGTGTGCTCGGTGTCGCGGTACTTGTAGCCGCTGGCGCCGGCCGGGTTGCCGAGCCCGACCCAGCCGGCGGCGGGCAGCGCGATGAAGGCGCGCTCACCGGTACCGTCGTTGACCAGCTCGACACGCGCCCCGCCGACGGTCGGATCCTGCGCCGCCCCGGCCGGTGGCGCGAGGCCGGCGGCGTCCTTCGACAACAGCAGCAGGGAGCGTTCGTTCGCCGCGGGCGTGTCCTTGACGATCAGCTTGGCGCCCGACAGCAGCACCGGCGCCAGGGAGCAGTCCGCTTCGCAGCCGTCGCCGCTGATGTCGTCGCCGTCGTCGCAGTCCTCGCCGCCCTCGGCGACGCCGTTGCCGCAGGTCTCGCCGTCGCAGGCGTCGCCGACGCCGTCCGCGTCGAGGTCCGCCTGCGTCACGTTGGCCACCAGCGGGCAGTTGTCGATGACGTCGGGCAACTCGTCGAGGTCGGCGTCGGCCGCCGTCGCGCGCACCAGGTCGGGCTGACAGAGCGACTCCGGCGGGCAGTCGGCCTGGCTGGCGCAGGTGCCGTACTGGCGGCGGCAGAGGCCGTCGAGGCAGAAGGCGCCGGCGCCGCACTGGGCGGACAGGACGCACATCACCGCCAGGTTCTCGGTGCAGCGCCCGGCGCCGGTGAACACCGCCGCGCCGCCGCCCTGCTGCGAGAGCGGGTCCATCAGGCGCTGGAAATCCTGCGCGCTCTGGCTGCACGTCGCCGGGGCCGTGCAGTCGGCGTCGCTGCGGCAGGCGTTCTCGATCGCCGCGCAGGTGCCCTGGCCGGGCAGGCCGAGCAGCGGCTGGCAGAACTGCGTCGCCAGGTTGCAGCCGGCGCCGTTGAGCGGGTCGCACGGCGTGCCCAGGTCGCGCCGGCAGCCGCCGGGCGGGACGAAGCAGCTCCCCGACGGGCACGCGTCGTCGCCGGCGCAGGCGGCACCGCTGTCGGTGCAGATGCCGGCGCTGGCGGCGGCGAGCGTGTGGCAGGCAGCCTCGGGGCCGCCGCCGCAGTCCTGGCGCGCGTTGAACACCTGCAGCACCAGGTCGCCCTCGTCGCCGTCGCCGTTCAGGTCCGCGCCCTGGTCGGCCTCGAGGGTGAGGAAGGTGACGGTGTCGTCGCGCACGCGGTAGGGCACGCGCGGGTCGCAGGCCTCGAGCCGGCAGGGGGTGACCGCCTGCCGCGTGTTGTGCAGGACGCCGGCGGCGGCGTCGTAGATGTGCAGCACGCCGTCGGCGGCGTCACCGTCGCCGTTCAGGTCGCTGTCGTTCTGGCGCAGCTCGAGGGTGCGGAAGGCGATCAGGCCGCTGTCGCCGAGCACCAGCTCCTCGCCGGCGCGGGCGATGTTGGTCAGCGTCGCGGTGGCGGCGTCGTAGGTGTGGGCGACGCGATCGCCGGCGTCGCCGTCGCCGTTCAGGTCGGCGCCGCCTTGGGCGCTCTCCGGCACCAGGAAGGCGGCCCGGCTGCCGCTCACCGCCAGGGCCTCCGCGGCGCGGCTGACGTTCAGCCAGCCGCCCGTGTCCACCGGGTGCATCTGCACGACGGCGTCGCGCGCGTCGCCGTCGCCGTTGAGATCGGCGGCGCCGTTGGCGGCCTCGTCGACCAGCGCCGCCACCCAGGCGTCCGACAGCGCCACCGCGCGTGCGGCGCGGCCGAGGTTCTGCGCCGCGCCGCCGTCCCACAGGTGCACGACGGTATCGACCGCGTCGCCGTCGCCGTTCAGGTCCGGCGCCCCGCCGACCAGCGGCGCGGTCGGGCAGTCGGCGAGCGCCGGTGCCGGGCCGGCGCTCTCCGGGCGCAGGAAGGCGGCGCGACCGTCGGCGACGGCGACGTCGGCAGCGGGACAGACGTTGATCACCGCGCTCGGCGGGCCGGTGCCGGTGTCGAGGACGCGCAGCAGGATGTCGTCGGGCCTGCCGTCGCCGCTCAGGTCGTTCGAGCCCAGCGCCGCGGCACGGACGAAGACGTCCTCCTGACCATTGGTGTCGCCGGCGACCACATCGGACGCGGCAGCCTTGAAGGCAACGACGGCGCCGTCGGCGGAGACGCCGAACGGCGCGCCGGTCCCGCCGTTGGGCAGGTCGCCGGAGGGGGTCACGCTGAGCAGCGCCGTCTGCCCGGTCAGGCGGTCGTGCAGGAGCACCCGCGGCTCGCCGCCGGTGACGCCGGCGGTCAGGTTGTTGGCGCGGCTGTCGAAGACGATGAAGCGGCCGTCGGCGTTCGGCATGGGGGAGCCGGAATTGGAGTTGCCAAAGCGCCCGGCCTGGCTGACCGTGACCGCGCGCAGCGTGCCGCTGGCGCGGTCCCAGGCGTACACGTCGCGGAAGCCGTTGGTGTCGCCAGCCACCAGGTTGCTCGCCCGGCTGACGAAGACGACGGTGCTGCCGTCGGCCGAGATGTGCGGCTCAAAGCTCTCGTGGTTGCCCTGCTCGCCGCCCAGGCCGACGCTCAGGCGCACCGTACTGCTGGCGCCGGGTTCGTCGAAGATGCCGTCGGCGTCGGCGTCGCGGTCGCGCAGGAAGATGTCGTCGAAGCCGTTGCTGTCGCCGGCGCCGCTGCAGTCGCCGGGGACGAGATCGCAGGCGCTGCTCTCGAAGACGACGAAGCGGCCGTCGCCCGAGGCGCTGACGTTCTGGCTCCTGCCGTTGGCGTCGCCGCCGGCGGCGTCGTCGCTGATGCGTACGGTGGCGCGCTCGCCGGGGCCGGCTTCGTCGAAGATGCCGTCGGCGTCGGCGTCGCGGTCATGCAGGAAGACGTCGGTGACGCCGTTGCCGTCGTCCGGCACGAGGTTGCTGGCGTCGCTGGCGAAGGTGACGAAGCGCCCGTCCGGCGAGATGGAGCCGACGTCGTTGAACGAGCGGCCGTTGCTCTGGCTGCCGTCCGAGGCGACGCTGACGCGCGCGTTGCTGCGTTCGCCGGGGCCGGTTTCGTCGAAGATGCCGTCGCCGTCGGCGTCGCGGTCGTGGACGAAGATGTCCTGGCTGCCGTTGGTGTCGCCGGGCACGAGGTTGAAGGCGTCGCTGGCGAGCGCGACGTAGCGCCCGCTGTGCGAGAGGTGGGCCGCCCAGATGCTGGGGTTGTTCGCCTGTGCGCCGGTGTGGCCGACGCTGACGCGCGTCGTGGTGCCGGTGAGGCGGTCGTGGACGAAGGTGTCGGAGACGTTGTTGGTGTCGTCGGGCACCAGGTTGGTCGCGTGGCTGCTGAAGGCGACCCAGCGGCCGTCGCCGGACAGGCTCGGGAAGACGCTGCCGAAGGCGCCGCCGGTGGCCTGGGCGCCGGCCGAGTCGACGCTGACGCGCGTCGACACCTGCGTCGCGCCGGCCGATTCGGCGGAGCGGACGAACAGCAGGCCGTTCGACGCCGCCAGGCTGCGGCCGCCGACCAGCGGCGTCGCCTCGGCGGCGAGCGGCGCCATCGGGTCGCTGATTTCGCCGGCGCCGAGGCGGTAGGCCTTCAGCGTCGTGTCGAAGACGCGCCCGTTGGCGTTCGCGTCGGCGTTGCCCTGCCACTGTTCGGGCTCGAGGAAGGCGAGCAGGTCGCCCTCGGCCGCCAGCGCCGGGAAGCTGAACGGCGGCTGCTGGATGCGCGCCACGGCGCGGCCGGGGCTGCCGCCGCCGCCGATCGACTCGAAATTGCCGGTGGCGCGGTCGGCGAACTCGACCACCGCGTCGAGGGTGTCGCCGTCGCCGTTCAGGTCGGTCGCCGGCTCAGCGATCGCCTCCTGCAACACGAAGGCGTTCAGCGCCGAGCTCTGGTTGAGGCCGTCGAGCGGCACCGGGTCGAGGGCGGCGAGGGTGAAGGCGCCGCACTGGCCGCCCGGGCAGTCGCCGTCGACGCTGCAGGCGCCGCCGGCGTTGCCACCGCCGAGGCAGGCGTCGAGGCGCAGGCGCACCGGCCCGGCGCCGTCGAGCAGGCGGGTGGAGAAGTCGAACAGCCCGGCGCCGCATTCGGCGCCCGGGCACTCGGGATCGACGCTGCAGGCGGCGCCGGCGTTGGCGCCGCCGCTGCACACCGGCGCGGCGCAGCTCTGGCCGGCGCAGTCGGCGGCGCTGGCGCAGGGCAGGCCGGCGTTGGCGCCGGCGGCGCACTGCGCCGTCGGCGTGCGATGCCGGGCGATGCGCAGCACGGTCTCCTCGGCGCCGGTGGAGCCGAAGAAGGTGGCTGAGGCGGTGGCGGTCGGGTCGCTCTGCGGGTCGAACAGCGGCGGCAGCTTGATGCCGTTCTCCGAGAAGGAGCCGAGGCTGGCGAGATCGGCGATGCGGATCGGCGCGCCGCGCCCCTCGAAGGCCTCGATGCTGCTGCTGGCGCGCAGCAGGCGCGCCACCGGCACCGCGTCGCGGTCGACGCGCACGCCGCGCCAGTCCATTGGGATGAGCAGGTTGCCGCGCGCGTCGACGGTGAAGCGCAGCTCGTCGGTGAGGCCGGTGCAGGGCGGCGACGGGTCGGTGCACAGCGCCTGATAGTCGTTCGGCGGCGGCAGGGCGGTGAAGTGCGTGAAGGTCGCCTGCGGCTGCGCGTTGCAGGTGCCGTTCTCGGCGTACAGCGCGTCGACGCAGGCGCGCAGGCCGACGGCGCGGTTGCAGGGCAAGCTGGCGAGGGCGCAGGGCAGGGGCGCGCCGGCGGCGCTCACCGCCAGCGTGACCGGGCCGGTCAGGGTCAGGTCGTCGTTGCCGTCGCGCAGGAAGGCGTCGCTGTCCGGGAAGCGGAAGCGCAGCGTGCGTGCGTCGGGTCGATCGAGCCCGACCGGGCCGCCGCCGCCGTTCACCGTCACGCAGAAGGCGTCGGCGACGTCGGCCCGCGCCGCGCAGCTGGCGGTGTCGACGGCGGCGCAGTTGGTGGCCAGCGCGACGACGTGGCGCGGCCCGCCGGCGGGCGGGGTGTAGACCACCGAGACGACGTAGTCGGCGGCCGCGCCGGGGAAGCCCGCCGTGCCGAGGCAGGCCGGGTCGAGCGTCAGCCGCACTAAGTCGCCCGGGCGCGCGAACGGCCGGTCGGTGCTGCCCTGGGCGCCGCGGAACGATTCCACCGCCGGCGGGATGACGTTGCAGCCGGCCTCGGCGCGCGGCGCGAACGCCAGCCCCGCCAGCAGCGCCAGCCCCAGCGCGCCGGGCCAGCAGAGCCGCCTAGCGCGGGCGTATCCCCCGCAATCCCCCTGACGCATGTATAGACCGAGTAGAATAGAGCTTTTTTCGCCGATAACAGTCGAGTTGCATCTTGCGGCGGGTCGGACCGGCCGCCAGCCGATGCCGGCGACCCAGGGGCGTGCGTCGGCTGTGAACATCCGTTCCATGCCCCGGCACGCCCCTCGAACAGGATCCCTGCCGATTGGCAAACCGCTGGCGAAGCGGTACGGGATCCCCGGTCCGAGGCGAATGGACAGAATCGACGACATCCCCGAGAACGGCTCGACGCTGCGCGCGCCCATGGTCGGTCGCGCCGCCGAGCTCGAGCAGATGCGCCAGCGCCTGCTCCGCCTGCTGCGCGGCGAGGGCGGTGTCGTCAGCCTGGTCGGCGAGGCCGGTATCGGCAAGTCGCGGTTGGTGGCGGAAGCACTCGCCGGCGGCGAGGCGCGCCACGCCCGGCTGTTGGTCGGCCGCTCGCTGGCGGTCGGCCAGACGCTCAGCTTCCACCCGTTCACGGATCTGCTGCGCGACTGGGCCGGCATGGGCGGCGGCGATGACGCGGAGGCCGTGGCGCGGCTCGACGACGCGGTGCGCGCCGTCGCGGCCGCGGAGGCGGACGAGATCGTCCCCTTCGTCGCCGTGCTGATGGGCCTGCGGCCGGGCGGCGCGCACGCCGAGCGGCTGCGCGGCATCGAGGGCGAGGCGCTCGAGCGGCTGATCGTCAAGAGCGTCCGGGCGCTGTTCCGGCACATGGCGGCACGCCAGCCGCTGGTACTGTTCTTCGAGGACGTGCACTGGGCGGACCGCTCGTCGGTGCAGCTGCTCGAGGTGCTGCTGCGCCTGGTGGCCGACAGCCGGCTGCTGTTCGTGTTCGCCTTCCGGCCGGCCTACGCCGACACCGGCCAACGCCTGCTCGAGGTCGCGCGCAGCCAGTACCCGCTGCAGCATCGGCTGATCGCATTGCGCCCACTCGACACGGCGCAGAGCGCGCAGCTGATCGACAGCCTGCTGGCGGGGCAGGCGTTGCCGCCGGACGTCGTCGCCCGCCTGGCGGCCAAGGCCGAGGGCAGCCCGTTGTTTGTCGAGGAGTTCGTCCGCTCGCTGCGCGACGACGCAGGAGCGGCGGGGCGTGACGCGGCGGCCGAACGCCAGGCGGCGCTCGCGGTCCCGGACAGCGTGCGCGGCCTGATCGCGGCCCGGCTCGAGCGCCTGGATGGCGCCACCCGGCACGTCCTGGCGGTCGCCTCGGTGATCGGCCGCGGCTTCCTCGGGCGGGTCCTCGCCGACATCCTGCGCGACGACCACGAACTCGAGGCGCGCCTGCGCCTGCTTGGCGAGCGCGGTATCCTGCTGGCGCGCCGCACGGCCGCGCACGCGCGCGTCAACTTTGCCGCCGAAACCGAGTACGTCTTCCAGCATGCGTTGGTGCAGGAGACGGTCTACGAGGCCCTGCCGGCGGCGACGCGTCGCGCCCTGCACGGGCGGGTCGCGGCCGCCATCGAGGCGCTGTTCGCGCACCGCCTGGGCGATTTCCACGGCATGCTCGCCGACCACTACGGGCGCGCCGAGGATCTCGCCAAGGCCGAGGCGTATCTCTTCAAGGCCGGCGAGGAGGCGGCGCGGGCGGCCGCGTCGCGCGAGGCGCTGACCTGCTTCGAGGAGGCGTCGCGTCTCTACCTGCGCCTGCACGGCGGCCGCGGCGACCGCGACAAGCAGGCGCGCTTGGAGCGCAACATCGGCCTGGCGCTGATGAACACCGGCCAGCTGGCGGCGGCCCTGCCGCACTTCGATCGCGCCCTGGCGCACCTCGGCGATCCGATTCCGCCGCACCTGCCGGGCGCGCTGCTGCAGGGCGCCGGCGACGCGACGGCGGTGCTGGGGCGGCTCTACCTGCCGGCGTGGCTGTTCCGTTCACCGCTCGGCCAGACGCGCCACCGCGACAACCTGCAGGTGCGCTACGCGCGCATCAAGGCGCAGTCGACGAGCGACCCGACCCGCCTGGCGCTCGACTACACGCGCGCCGTGCGGCTGCTCAACGCCACCGACCCGGCCGCCGTGCCGGACCAGGTGATCGGTCTGTACAGCGGCTTCGCCGCGATGTTCGCGTACTCCGGCCTGTCGTTCCGCCTCGGGCGCCGCTTCCTGGAGCTGGCCGACCGCCTGCGCCGACCGGGCCACGCCAAGGATCAGTTCGACCACGACTGCCTGGTCTGCATCTGCAACTACCTGGAGGGCGTCTGGGACGACGCCGCCGGTACCGTGCCCGACGCAGTGGTCACCGCGGCGCTGCGTTACGGCGGCCTGTGGGAGGTCAACACCTACCTCGGCCTCGACGCCGACCGGCGCCTGCGGCGCGGCGACTTCGCCGGTGCGCGGCGGCGCATCGACCAGCTCGGCGATCTCGCCGAAACCTACGGATTCGCCTTCGCGCGCACCAACCAGATGGCGCAGACGACGCTGCTGCTGCTCGAGGAGCGGCGCCTCGACGGCGCGCTCGATGCCGCCGACCTCTACCACGCCGGCCTCGAGGACGACCCGCTGCGGGTGCTGGCGCTGGGCTCGAAGGCCAAGGCGCAGGCGCTGCTCGGGGATCCGGACGGCGCCGCGGCGACGCTGGTGGCGGCCGAGCGTATCGTGCGCCGCGCGCCCATCGTCCCGCCGTGGCACCTGAGCGCGTACGCGGTCGGTCGCTTGCAGGTCGACCTCGACGCGCTTGCCGCCGCCGACGCGACGACGCGCGCCGCCGCCGGCGCCGCGGCGCACCGCAGCGTCGCCGCCGCCCGGCGCGTCGCGGCGCGCGTCGCCGTGCAGCGCGGCGAGATCCTACGCCTGGCCGCGCGCCTGCCCTGGCTGCTCGGCGAGCGCGCGCAGGCGGCGCGCGCCCTCGCCGCCGCGATCGCCGCGTGCGAGCAGCTCGGCGCCCGCCCGGAACTCGCCCGTGCCCATGTCGACGCCGCCACCTGGGGCCTCGACCTCGGCGACGGCCGCGACCGCGACGCGCACCTGGCGCGCGCCGGCGAGTTGTTCGATGCGTTGGGGATGGCCACCGCGGTTCCCACCGCCGCTCGCCGCGCGGCCTGAACGGTGGGCGCGACTCAGGCGCGCAACGGCACGCCGTACACCCGCGCCGCGTCCGCGTCGCTCACCGCCAGCCGCCGGCCGCGTTCGCTGCGCTGGTCCCAGATGCCGCCGATCATCGGGTGCCAGCCGCGCCGCGTCGCGTAGGTGAAGTACACCTGCTGCGTCAGCATGCCGGCGCGCGACAGCGCGCGCAGGCCGGGCATGCGGTGGACGGTGGCCAGCGACCACGCCAGCCGCCGCCAGGTGAAGAAGTGGCGGTAGGCGTCGCGGTATTCGCGCGCCAGCCCCTCGCGCGACAGGCGCGGGTGGGCGTGCACGACGTGCGTCGAGTCGTAGGCGTTGAAGTCCTCGTCGACGATGCGCCCCTCGCCAAGCGCGCACGCGTAGTCCTCGGTGCCCGGGAACGGGGTGTGGACGAAGAACGAGGCGATATCGACGCCGATATCGGCCAGGGCCCGCGCCGCGGCGCCGCCGCAGCCCGGTCCGTCGTGCGGCAGCCCGATGATGTAGCCGCAGTGCACGCCGACGCCGGCGGCGTGCCAGTTGTCGACGACGCGCCGGTAGCGCTCGGTCACCCGCGCCAGCGCGGCCGCGGCGTCGGGCGCCTCGCGCCGTCGGTCCTGCGGCTCTTCGTTGTGGAACTTCTGCACCAGCTCGAGGTTGGCGGGGTTGAACGACTCGAAACCGATGAACACCTCGAAGCAGCCCGCCGCCGCGGCGAGATCGACGAAGCGCCGGCTGCGCGCCGGGCGCGCCGCGGCGCTCGGAGGGCTGCTCTCGTGCGCCGCCGCCTCCATGTCCACCTGCATGACGAAGCTCAGGTCCGGCCATGTGCGGCGCAGCGCCGCCATGCCGGTGAGGATCGCCTCCCAGCGCGGCGAGCGGTAGAAGTCGTCGTCGACCACCAGCAGATTGCGGATGCCGTGCCGGTCGTAGGCGTCGCCCATCCACGCCACCACCGCCTCAGCGTCGCGGGCGCGCATCGTCCGCCCCATGACGTTCTTCACCGAGCAGTACGAGCAGGTGAAGGGGCAGCCGCGCGAGGTGTCAATAGTGGAGAAGGTGGGGTTGAAGAAGCGCCCGACGTAGCGATCGTCGATCGCCGGCAGCGGCGCGGCGTCGATGATCGGCACGGTGATGTCGTCGAGCCCGGTCTTGACGCGCAGGCCGCTCTCGACGCGGTACGATGTCTGCAGCGCGCCGCGTCGGTAGTCGTCGAGGATGCGCGGCCAGTTGGCGTCGGCTTCGCCGAGCACGACGGTGACGCCCACCGCGGCGAGAAACACGACGCTCGGCGGATGGCTGCTGACGTGAAAGCCGCCCATCAGCACCGGCAACCCGGCGCGGCGGAACTGCAGGGCCAGGTCGCGCCCGCGCGGGTACTGGTTGGTCTGCACGCCGGCGAGGCCGATCAGCGCCTCGACGCCGTCGGCGCCGGCCTGAGCGGCGATCGACGCCACGGTCTGGACGGCGATCACGCCGTCGACCATCTCGTCCCACAGCACCGTCTGCAGGTCGAGCTCGGGATGCGCCGCCGCGTAGGCGGCGTTGAGTCCGGCGAGGGCGATCAGCGTATTGTTCGGGATCACGCCCCAGCGGAAGGCGAGCACCCGCCCGGCGTCGTCGTAGCGCGACGGCTTGATGAAGTAGATGCGCAGCGTCCGGCGCCCCGCCCGCGCCGCCTCCAGCGCCGCGTCCGGTCGGCCCGCCGCGATTGCCGGCGCGGCGAACCCGCCGCTCCGCTGCGCCAGGCGCGCGAACATGGCGCCAGCGTATCCTCGACCCGACGCGCGGCGACAACCCACCGCGGGGAGCGCGGCTCCGCCGTCATCCGCGGCGCAGCAGCGCCGGTCGGCGCGCCGCCCACCCCAGGCCGAGCAACGCCGCGGCGACGCACGCGTACGCGAACACGTCGCCGACCGCCTCATAGACCGTCGCCACGCGCTGCGGCGTCACCGACGCGCTCAGCACGGCTTCGACGTCGCGCGGCGTCGCGGCGCGCACCCGCCCCCAGGGGTCGATGAAGGCCGAGATGCCGGTCGTCGTCGCGCGCACCACCCAGGTGCGGTTCTCGACCGCGCGCAGCACCACCATCGCCAGGTGCTGCGCCTGGCCGGCGCCGCGGCCGAGCCAGACGTCGTTCGACAGGTTGACCAGCAGCGTCGCGCCGGCCGCCATGCGCGCGCGCACGATCTCGGGGAAAATCGCCTCGAAGCAGATCACCACCGCCACGGGCCCGGCGCGCGTCTCCAGCAGGACGCCCTCGGCGCCCGGCGTGAAGGTGCGCACGCGCTCGAAGTGGCGGCGCAGGAAGGCGAGGAAGCGCAGCGGGAAGTACTCCCCGAACGGCAGCAGGTGCACCTTGTCGTAGCGGCCGGTGATCGCCCCGTCGGCGCGCAGGTGGAAGGCCGAGTTGTAGTAGTCGGCGCCGGACACGTGGTGCGGAGCGCCGAGGATGAGGTCGGCGCCGATGCCGCGCACGGCCTCGCCCAGCGCCGCGCGCAGGCCGGGCTCGTGGGCGGGAAAGAAGGTCACGGCGCTTTCCGGCCAGACCAGCAGGTCGGGGCGCTGGCCGCGCGCCGCCTCGCTCGAGAGGCGAGCGTAGAGGTCCAGCCCGGCGCCGTGGAACTCCGGCCGCCACTGGCTGCCGAGGTCGTTGTTGCCCTGCACGATCGTCACCTGCAGCGGCGGCGCATGCGCGAAGCCCTGCGCCAGGCGGCCGCCGCCGGAGCCGAACGACAGCGCCAGCAACAGGGCCGGCGCAGCCAGCAGGGGCGCCGCCAGACGCCGCCGCGCCGGCGCCGGCGCGAGCCACAGTTCGGCCAGCGCCGCATTCGTCAGAATGGCGACGAAGGAGAGCAGGTAGACGCCGCCGAGGTCGGCGGCCTGGATCAGCGCCGGGCTCGGCACCAGCGCGTAGCCGAGCAGCATCCACGGCTCGCCGGTGAGCAGCCGCGCCCGCGCCAGCTCGCAGGCGACCCACAGCGCCGCGGTCAGCGGCGGGCGCCAGGCGACGGCGAGGCGCGGCAGGGCGAACGCTGCGGCGGCGGCGAACAGCGCGTAGTAGAGCCCCCACAGGATCTGGCAGCCGACCAGGCAGAAGAGCAGGCCGAACCACCACGGCTGCTGGTAGTAGAAGGTGAGGGCGTCGGCCACCTAGTAGCCGACCCCCCAGATGGCCGCGCTGCCCCACAGGTGTCCGACAAGGGCGGCGCGCCCCGGCGACAGGCCGCGGATGGCGACCAGGAACGGCGCGACGGCGACGAAGGCGAGCGGCACGACGTCGAACGGCGGGAAGGCCAGCGCGTGCAGGCCGGCCGAGAGCAGGACGAGAACCGCAATCCGCATGGCCGAGCGGCGCCCCTGATCGGCGATCGGGCCGCGCGGCGTCAATCGGCGCCTCGCGCCGGCGTCGGTTGACAGCACCCGGCAAGTCGATAGCACAGGCACTGCCGATGAAGATCCTGCTGATCGCGCCGCGCAATCTGGAGTCGTTCTGGGCCTGCGACCGCATCCTGCCGAGCCTCGGCAAGCGCTGCATCTACCCCAACCTGTCGCTGCCGACGCTGGCGGGTCTAACGCCGCCCGAGCATGAGGTGGTGCTGTGCGACGAGAACGTCGAGGCGATCGACTTCGACGCCGCGGCCGACGTCGTCGGCGTCACCGGCTACATCGTCCATCGCCAGCGCATCCTCGAGATCGTCGCCGCATTCCGGCGCCGTGGGCGCTTCGTCGTCGCCGGCGGGCCGTTCGCCTCGCTGTGCCCGGAGGAGCTGCGCGGCCTCGTCGACGTCCTCTTCGTCGACGAGGCCGAGACCACCTGGCCGCAGTTCCTGCGCGACCACGCCGCCGGCGCCTGGCAGGCGGAGTACCGGCCGGCGGCGAAGACCGACATGACGACGGCGCCGCTGCCGCGCTTCGATCCGCTGCGCGTCGACGCCTACCAGACGATGACCATCCAGTTCGGGCGGGGCTGCCCGTTCACCTGCGAGTTCTGCGACATCATCGTCATGTACGGCCGCGTGCCGCGCACCAAGACCGTCGCCCAGATGCTGGCCGAGGTCGAGGCCGTGCAGCGCCTCGGCGCGACCACCGTGTTCCTCGTCGACGACAACTTCATCGGCAATAAACGCGAGGCCAAGGGGCTGCTGCGCGCCCTGGCCGACTGGCAGGCGGCGCACGGCACGCCGCTCGAGTTCATGACCGAGGCGAGTCTCAACCTCGCCCAGGACGCCGAGCTCCTGGCGTTGATGCGCGCCGCCAACCTGCGCAGCGTCTTCATCGGCATCGAGTCGCCGCGCGCCGCCAGCCTGCGCGAGACGAAGAAGGTGCAGAACCTGCGTGAGGATCCCGCCGCGGCCGTGCACCGCATCCAGGCCGCCGGCATCGAGGTGATGGCCGGCATGATCGTCGGCTTCGACAACGACGATGCGTCGATCTTCGACGAGCACTTCGCCTTCATTCAGGCGGCGCGCATCCCGGTGTCGATGACCGGCATGCTGAACGCGCTCCCGCGCACGCCTCTGCACGCGCGCCTGGCCGCCGCCGGCCGGCTCGCCGTCGCCTGCGCCGGCGACCAGTTCGAGCTCACCAACATCGTCCCGGCCGGCATGTCGCGCCTGGAGCTGTTCGAGGGCTATCGGCGCCTGCTGTTGCGCCTCTATGACGCGCGCCACTATTCGGCCCGCGCCCTGGCGCTGATCCGCGCCTGTGACGCCGGCGGCGGCGCGTCCGCGCCCCTCGGCCGGCGCGAGCTGGCGATCGTCGCGCGCTTCCTGTGGCGCTGCGTGCTCGCCGCGCCGCCGCGCCGCGCCTGGATGACCGTGCGGCTGCTCGCCGCGACCGCCTGGCAGCGCCAGGCGGCGCTGCGCACAGCGATGACGCTGGCCCTGCTGCACAAGCATTTCGCCGAGTACGTCGACGACCTCTGCGCGCGCCTCGACGTGCACATCGCCGCGCTGCGTCGCGCCGATCCGAACGTCTAGGCGGGGCGCGCCCGCGGACGCGTCGCCGCCGCCTGCCAGGTCAGCGCCACGGCGATGGCGAGCAGGGCCAGGCCCTGCTGGTGCGAGAGGCCGAGGAAGCGCTCGGGGCGTCCGTCGCCGCGCAGCGGGTCGAGGGCCAGGCGCAGGACGCCGTAAAGCGCGAGATAGAGGCGGAAGGCGGTACCGTGCGCCAGCCCGCCGCCGTCGACGCGCGCCAGCGTCAGGCGGCAGGCGAGCGCGATCAGCGCCAGGCCGGCCGCTTCGTAGAGCTGTACCGGGTGCGGCGGGCGGCCGTGGCAGCAGCCGGCGAAGAAACAGCCGACGCGGCCGAGGGCGTGGCCGAGCGGGAGGGCGACGGCGAAGTAGTCGGCGCCGCGCACGAAGCTGACGCCGCGCGCGGCGGCGAACAGGGCGCCGGCGGCGACGGCGCCGACGAGGCCGCCGAAGAAGACGAAGCCGGTACCGAAATCGCCCCAGAAGCGCAGCTCGCCGTCCGCGTAGTGCTCCCAGCCGAGGGCGAGGAAGAGCAGCTTGGCGCCGACGATGCCGCCGGCGAGCAGCGTCCACAGCCCGGCCCAGAACTCGTTCTCCGAAACGCCCAGCCCGGCGCGATGGCGTAACAGCCAGAGCACCGCGACGACGCAGCCGGCGGCGGCGAAAAGGCCGTAGGCGGTCGGCATCGGCCGCTGCGCGCAGCGCTCACTGCGCCTGGCGCTGCTCGCAGTCGGCCTTGGCCTGTCCGGTCAGGCCGACGCAGGCCTGGCCGGCGGGCGGGGCGGGATCGTCGGTCTTGGAGAACATGCCGGAGCAGGCGGTGCCGACGGCGAAGACGCCGGCCAGGCCGGTCAACATCAGGACGGTCTTGCGCATTCTGCCTCCCTCGGGGACTCCGCCCCGCTGTCCACACGGATGCATGCCCGGCGCCGGCGGTTACGGCAAGCGTTCAGCTCGGCCGGCGCGGCACGGCCTGCAGGACCTCGAGGCGGTCGCGGTAACGGCCGCGGATGGTCATCAGGACGCTGTGCGGGACGAGCAGCGCGCCGGCGATGCGGCGGATCTCCGCTTCCTCAACCAGCGAGACCAGGTGGTCGGCGGCGGCGACGGCGTAAAGCGAGTCGAGCAGCACCTGCTTCTCCTCCGCCGTCGCCTGCGCGTTCAGCGCCCGCGTCAGCAGGTGCGGCTGCACCGCCCGCAGCGTCTCGAGTTCGTGCGTGAGCAGGGCGACCACCAGCGCCGCGTGGTCGGCGCCGAGGCGCTGCTGCGCGGCCAGTTGCGCCGTCATCGCCGCCGCCTCTTCGGCGGAGATGCCGGCCTCGCTGCCGGCGACGCGCGCCAGATGGCCGGCAAAGGCGGCGAGGTACTCGAGCCGGCCGGCGCCGAGGCGGCCGAGTTCCGCCTGGAGGTGGCGCAGAAACGGATCGGCGTCGGGCGCCGGCGCGCCGGCGCGCAGGCCGAGCGAGGTGAGCAAGCGGCGCAGAGGCATGGGGAGCACCTCGCACACGCTGTGGCGCGGAGCAACGCATCGCGCCGGGCGTGCCCGGCGGCCTCTACGGCGACGTCCTCGCCGGCGGCGGCGCCACCGACGTTTGTGACGGAGCCGGCGGCGGCGGCGCGGACATTGCGGACTTTTCCTGCGAGACGGTGCTGCGGGTGCCGTGAGGGGCGGCGCCCGCCCCGACTATCGTCGCCCGGGCGGGCGTTGGATGCCGAGCTTCTTCAGGCGGCTGCGCAGAGTACTCGGGTTGAGCCCGAGGGCGGCGGCGCCGCCGCCCTCGCCCTCGACCACCCAGCCGGTGTGCGTCATCACCGCCAGGATGTGCTCGCGCGCAACCCGCTCGAGCGACCCGCCGCCGCCGCCGGCCACGGGCGCCGCGGGGGCCGCCGCGACGCCGGCCGCCGCCGCCCGACCCATCAAGAGTTCCGCGTCGACGTCGAGCACCGGCCCGCGCGCCAGCACGACGGCGCGCTCGATCACGTTCGACAACTCGCGCACGTTGCCGGGCCAGGCGTAGGCGGTGAGGCGGGCGAGCGACGCGCGCGACACGCCGGTAATGCTCTTGCCCAACTCGCGCGCGAAGCGGTCGGCGAAGCAGTGCACCAGCAGCTCGATGTCGCCGTGCCGTTCGCGCAGTGCCGGCATGACGATCGGCACGACGTTGAGGCGAAAGAAGAGGTCGGCGCGGAAGCGGCCCGTCGCCACCTCCCGCTCGAGGTCGCGGTTGGTGGCGGCGATGACCCGCACGTCGACCTGTTTCGACTGGTTGCTGCCGACCGGCTCGATCTCGCGTTCCTGCAGCACGCGCAGCAGCTTCACCTGCGTCTCGAGCGGCAGCTCGCCGATCTCGTCGAGGAAGATCGTGCCGCCGTGCGCCACCTCGAAGCGGCCGGTGCGGTTGCCCACCGCACCGGTGAAGGCGCCGCGCACGTGGCCGAAGAGCTCGCTCTCGACCAGGCCGGCCGAGATCGCCGCGCAGTTCACCTTCACCAGCGGCCGAGCGCGGCGCGGGCTGGCGTCGTGGATGGCGCGGGCGATGAGTTCCTTGCCGGTGCCCGTTTCGCCGAGGATCAGCACCGTCGACGGCGTCGGCGCCACGGTGCCCACCAGCGCCAGCACCCGCTCGAGGGCCGGACTGCGGCCGACGATCTCGCGGAAGTCGTGCGCGGCGCGGATCTCCTCCTGCAGATAGCTGTTCTCGGCGGCGAGCCGGTCGCGCAGCTGCGCCACCGCCTCGTAGGCGTGGCAGTTGTCAACGGCGACGGCGACGGCGCTGGCGACGCGGTCGAGCAGCGCCACCGGGATGTCACGGTAGGCCGCGCGCCGCGTCGACATGAAGAACAGGGCGCCGAAGCTGCGCGTCTCGCGCAACAGTGGCAGGGCGCAGAGCGACTCCATCCCCTCGCGCTCCATGACCGCGTGCGTCATGGGGAAGCGCTCGCGCAGCTCCTCGCGGGCATGCGCGACGTACCGCTGCCGCTGCTCCTGTGCCCAGCGGCAGGCCGTGCCCGCCGACGGGAACTCCTCGATCATCGGACCGCGCGCCGGTTGGTCGAGCGCCAGGACGTGCAGGCGCAGCGTCTCCGGCCCGGTCGGCTCCTCGATACCGAAGCGCTCGGACGGTAACAGCGGCTTGACGCAGCGCGCCAGCTCCGCGAAGAGGTCGGCGCGGCGCAGGTGGCGCGTCGACGACTGGTTGATCTCCAGCAGCGCCTGCAGCTCGCCGTAGGCGAGATGGAGATCCTCGCGAGCCGACTGCAGGTGCTGTTGCGTCGATTCGAGCCGGACCTCGAGGTCGCCGAAGGCGCGCTGCAGCACCGCCTCGGCATGCAGGCGCTCCATCTCGACGCGGGCGCGGTTGGCGAAGACGTCGAAGAGCGCCGTGCCGCGCGGATCCTCCAACATCGGGCGCGTGTCGAGCGCCGCCAGGTGGCCGAGCGTCTGGCCCTGCGCGCCGCGCAGTGGGACGCCGAGGTAGCTGCGGGCGCCGAGGGCGACGAGGTCCGAATCGGCCGGGAAGAGCCGCTGGACGTCGTCCTTATAGAGGCAGAACTCGCCGGTGATGACCTGCTCGCAGGGCGTACCGGGCAGATCGTACTCGACGTTCGGCGCCCAATCATCGCCGTTCCAGAAGGCGATCGTGCGCACCCGGTTTGCCGCCCCGGCGAACTCGGCCACGAAGGCGTAGGCGACGCCGAGCGACTGCGCCAGGTTCTTCACCAGGGCGCGCAGGAACTCGATGCCGGCCTTGTCGGCCGTCGCCTCGACCACCGGGCGGAAGGCGAGGTCGGCGTTCCACTTCTCGAGGCCGAGGGCGCCGGCCGGCGTGCGGGGCTTGCTGCCGTTCATGGCTCGCCCTCTTCGCCCGATGCGGCGATGGCGTCAATGGCGCGCTTGCCCCCGCCCACGGCTGTGGACGACGCACCGGTTGCTTTGGGCCGGCCCGGCTCAGGGCAGCCGTCGCGTCCGACGCGGGAGCGAAAAACGCAAGCCGCGCAACGAAAATCGGGCCTTGGCACGGGCGGTGCAATCTCCCCGGTCAACGACAAGGGAGGCCAACGCATGATGCAGCACGCGACCATCGACAGAATGATGAATGACCCCGGCAGCAGCGACGACAGCCCGCTCATCGCGCCCTTCGTGCGCGAGCAGCTCGAGGAGCTGCTCGGCGGCAGTCGGGCGCACGTGGCCGGCGCGCCCGAGCGCGCGCTGATGCACGCCATGTTGCAAGACGCCGTCATGTGCCTGATCGGCGAAGCGGCGCCGGCGAGCGAGCGCGAGCGGCTGGCGGCCGACGCGCGCTACTGGGTCGAATCGCATTCGCGCGAGTGGGTGTTCGCCTTCGAGAGCGTCTGCGACGGTCTCGGCATCGACGTCGACTGGGCGCGCTGCCGGTTGCTGGCGATGGCCGACGCGCGCCGCGCGACGGCGACACAGGGCTGCGCGCTGCGCGCGCTGCGCAAGGGCGGCAGCCGCCGCCGCCGCGCCATCCACTACATGGGCGGCCGCCGCGGTGGCGTCGCCGACACGGTCTGACCGCGCGCGGTTGCCTGGCCGCGGCGGCGCCGGTAATGGCGCCGCATGGCAGACGACCGCTCCGCCGCCGCTCTCTCCCGTCCGTTCGCGCGCGATCTCTGGCGTCTCATTCGCATCTACTGGACCTCGCCGGAGGTCGCGCGCGGCGGCGCCCTGCTCGCCGGCGCCGTCGCGCTCGAGCTCCTCACCGTCTTCGGCAACGTCCAGGTGGCGCGCACCAGCGCGTACGTCATCGATGTCCTCGCACAGCGCGACGTCGGCGCGTTTTTCGGCGCCGTCGGCCTCGCTGCCGCCGCCCTGCTGCTGACGCTCTTCGCCTCGGTCTTCCGACTCTTCGTCCGTCAGGTGCTGGAGATTCGGTGGCGCAAGCACCTCACCGCCGACTACCTGCGTCGCTGGGTGAACCCGCAGGCCTACTGGCAGGGGGAGCTGTACGGCGCCGAGATGGACAACCCCGACCAGCGCATCGCCGAGGACATCCGCACCTTCGTCGCCAGCGCGCTCGGCCTGTCGCTGTCGCTGCTGTCCGCCGTCGTCGCCCTGTTCTCCTTCGGCGGCATCCTGTGGACGCTGTCGCGCGACTGGCCGATGAGCATCGGCAGCATCCACTTCCATATCCCGGGCATGATGATGTGGATCGCCATCGTCTACGCGGTGCTGGCGATGTGGGTGACGCACCTGGTCGGCCGCAAGCTGGTGCCCATCAACTACGACCGCCTGCGCTGCGAAGCCGACTTCCGCTACGGCCTGGTGCGCTTCCGCGACCACCTCGAGCCGGTGGCCCTGTCGCGCGGCGAGGCGCACGAACGGCAGAGCCTGTCGGCGCGCTTCGAGTGCGTGGTGGCCAACTGGTGGCGCCTGATCGTCGCCCAGCGCGATCTCTCCCTGCTGACCATGGGTGTCTCGCAGGCCAACGGCCTCGTGCCGATGCTCGCGGCGGCACCGTCGTACTTCGCCGGCTCGCTGTCGCTCGGCGCCGTTACCCAGGTCGGCTTCTCCTACGGCCAGGTGTCGGGCGCCCTCACCTGGTTCGTCAGCGCCTACCAGGAGATCGCCATCTGGCGCGCCAGCATCGTGCGCCTGTCGGCGTTCGCCGACGTGATGGAGAAGACCGACGTGACGCTGCGCAGCGGCGAGCGGGTGCGCCTGGTCGCCGACGGCGGCGGCGCCCTGACGTTGGAGGGGCTGGCGCTGACCTTTCCCGACGGTCGCCCGCTGCTGCAAGCGGTCAGCGCCCGCGTCGCGCCGGGCGATCAGGTCGCCGTCGTCGGGCCGACCGGCTCCGGCAAGACGACCCTGATCCGCGCCATCGCCGGCCTGTGGCCGTTCGGGCGCGGCTGCATCGAGTTACCCAGCACGGCGCGTGTCCATTTCCTGCCCTCGCGCCCGTTCCTGCCCGACGGTACGCTGCGCGCCGTCGTCGCCTATCCGTCCGACGTCGGCAGCTTCTCCGACGATGCCATCCGCGCGGCGCTGGTCCTCTGCGATCTCGGCGTGCTGGTCGATCGCCTCGACCACAGCGATCAGTGGCACCAGCGCCTGTCGCTGGCCGAGCAGCAGCGCCTGGCGCTGGCACGCCTGCTGGTGCACGAACCGGAGTTCGTCTTCCTCGACGAGGCGACGTCGGCCCTCGACGAGGACATGGAGGCGCGCGCCTTCGCCATGCTGCGCGCGCGCCTGCCGAAGGCCGCGTTGCTCACCATCGCGCACCGCCCGAGCGTCGCCAGCTGCCACACCACGCAATGGACCCTGACCCCGCACGCCGGCGCCGGCGCGGTACTGGCGGTGTGAGCGCCCCGCCCGCCGCCGCGCCGCTCCGTGCCGGCGCGGTTGCGCCGGCGCCGTCCGCCCGGCATCGTCCGCGCGCATGCCGCCCGCCGCCGACCTGATCCTGTGGAGCGCCGCCGACGCCGGCGCCTGGTCCGCCAACGCCGCCCCCGGGTCGAGCGCGGTCGCCGCCGTCGCCGCCGATGGCGCGTTGCGCCTCGACCTCGCGCTCGGCGGCCACGGCAGCTGGGCGATCGCGCGCCGCCCCGGCGCGCTGACGCTGCCCGCCCACTACGTCCTCGCCCTGACGCTGCGCGGCGAGCTGCCGCCCTGCGAGCTGCAGGTGAAACTGATCGGCACCGGCGGCGCCGATGTCTGGTGGTGGCGCCGGCCGGCCTTCTCCGCGCCGCGCCGCAGCACCCGCCTGATGCTGCGGCGCGCCAGCCTGGAGTTCGCCTGGGGGCCGCGCAGCGGCGGCGATCCCGACCACCTGGCGGCCGTCGAGCTGGCCATCGCCGGCACCGAGCTCGCCGGTCGGCTGTGGATCGAGGACCTGCGCCTCATCGCCCGCCAGCCGCCCGACGGCCCGGTGCGCGCGCAGGCCGCCAGCGCCGCCAGCGCCGCGCCGGGCACGGCGGCGGCGGCGGTACTGGACGACGATCCGACCAGTCACTGGGAGCCGGCGGCTGCTGCGGCGCCGGCGTGGCTCGCCGTCGACTTCGGCGCCGTGCGCGAGTGGGGCGGCCTGGCGATCGAGTTCGCCGCCGCGCCGGCGCCGCCGAGTCGCCTGCTCGGCTCCGACGACGGCGCGACGTGGCAGCCGCTCGGCGACGATCCCGGCGGTGCGGGCCGCCGCCGCTGGCTGCGCACGGGGGAAGTCGAGTCGCGCTTCGCACGCCTCGAGTTCCCCGCCGGCGCCGCGGTCGGGGTCAGTCGCCTGCGCGTCGTGCCGATCGAGCTGGCGGTCTCGCCAGCGCGCTGGGCGGCGGCGCAGGCGCGCCAGGCGCCGCGCGGCCAGTACCCGCGCCACCTCCTCGGCGAGCAGGCCTACTGGGCGGTGGTCGGCGGCGACGGCGACGCGCGCAAGGGGCTGCTCTCCGAGGACGGGGCGCTCGAGGTCGATGCCGAGGCCTTCACCCTCGAACCGTTCCTGCTCAGCGAGGGCCGCCTGCTGACCTGGGCCGATGCGACGACGCACCAGTCGCTCGCCGAGGACTGCCTGCCGGTGCCGACGACCACCTGGGAGACCGGGTCGCTGCGCCTGCGCGTCACCGCCTGCGCCAGCGGCGCCGTCGGCGCCAGCGCGGTGCTCGTCCGCTACCGCGTCGAGAACGCCACCGCGGCGCCGCGCCAGGTGCGCCTGATCGTCGCCGTGCGGCCCTTTCAGGTCACGCCGGCATGGCAGAGCCTGAACCTCGTCGGCGGCGTCGCGCCGATCGCGACGCTTGCGGCCGACGGCGCGCGACTGCGCGTCGGCGACACGCGCGGCGACTGCCGCGACGTGGTGGCGGTGACGGCGCCGACGGCGATCGGCGCCGTGCGCTCCGACGAGGGCCTGGCGCGGCTGCTGACCACCGCGCCGCCGCCGCGCGGCGCGGCGGAGGATCCGCTCGGCTTCGCCGAGGGCGCCCTGTGCTTCGACCTCGCCCTGGCGGGCGGCGGCAGTGCCGACGTCGTGCTCGCCGTGCCGCTCTTCGCCGCCACCCCGGCACCGCCGGCCGGGCTCGCGGCGGCGGCCGCCGCGGCCTGGGGCGCGGCACGCCTGGACGAGGCGGTGGCGCACTGGCGCGCGCGCCTGGCCGTCGTGCCGATCGCCCTGCCGCCGGCGGCGGCGCCGCTCGAGCAGGCGCTGCGCGCCTCGCTGGCGTGGATCCTCGTCAATCGCGACGGGCCGCGCATCCAACCCGGCTCGCGCACCTACCGGCGCTCGTGGATTCGCGACGGTGCCCTCACCGGCACGGCGCTGGCCGAGCTGGGGTTCGGCGCCGAGCTCGACGCGTTCCTGCGCTGGTACGCGCCGTATCAGTTCGAGGACGGCCGCGTGCCGTGCGCCGTCGACCACCGCGGCGTCGATCTGGTCGTCGAGCACGACAGCCACGGCCAGTTCATCTACGCCGCCGTCGAGTCGTGGCGGTTGAGCGGCGACGCGACCCTGCTGCGCGAGTTGTGGCCGCGCCTGCTGCGCGCCGCCGACGCCATCGCCGCGCTGCGCGCCGCGCGCACCACCCCGGCCTACCGCGGCACGGCGGCGTACGGCCTGCTGCCCGAGTCGATCAGCCACGAGGGCTATTCGTCGCAGCCGGTGCACGCCTATTGGGACGACTTCTTCGCCGTGCGCGGCCTCGCCGACGCGGCGCAGGCGGCGGCGTTCCTCGGCGACGCCGCGGCGCCGCGGTTGGCGGCGCTGCACGCGGCCATGCGCGCCGACGTGCTGGCGTCGCTGGCGCACACCATGGAAGCGCACGCGCTGGCGGTGTTGCCGGGCTCGGTCGAGCTCGGCGACTTCGACCCGACCTCGAGCGCCATCGCCTTCGATCCGTGCGGACTGGGCACGGACCTGCCGCGCGGCGCCGTCGAGGCCACGTTCGAGCGTTACTGGCAGGAATTCGCGGCGCGGCGCGCCGGACGGGCCCCGAACGATGCCTACACGCCCTATGAAGTGCGCACCGCGACGGCGCTGCTGCACCTCGGTTGGTCGGCGCGCGGGCTCGAACTGCTGGCCTGGCTGGTCGGCGACCAGCGCCCGCCGGCCTGGCGGCAGTGGCCGGAGATCGCCTGGACGGACGGCCGCGCGCCGCGCTTCCTCGGCGACCTGCCGCACGGCTGGGTGGCCTCGAGCTTCTGCCGGGCGGTGCGGCGCCTGCTCGCCTACGAGCGCGAGGACGGCGCCCTGGTGCTCGCCGCCGGCGTGCCCGAGGCGTGGGTGCGCAGCGGCCCCGGCGTGCGGCTGCGCGGCCTGCCGACGCACTTCGGCCCGCTCGACCTGACCCTCGTCGCCGTCGCCGCGGACTGCGTGCGCGCCACCTTCGGCGCCAGCCGCTGCCGGCCGCCGGGCGGCGTGGTGATCGAGTCGCCGCTCGCCCGTCCGCTGCGCGAGATCGTCGTCGACGGCCGTACGCGCGCCGCCGCCGACCCGCTGCGCGTCTGGCTGGCCGAGGTGCCATCCGCGGTGGACCTCCGCTACTGACGCAGGGCGCGACGGCGGCCGCGCCTTCGCGTCGGCGCGCTCAGCGCGTGCCGCGCAGATACAGGATCGCCACCGCGGCGCCGGCGCCGATCAGCACGGGCAACGGCGGCGCGCCGAACCAGATGACGAGGATCGACACCACCAGGATGGCGCTCGCCACGGCCAGTGGCACGGGATTCTTGCTCACCCAATCGACCTGACCGACTCGCCGGCCACAGTCAATGGCGCCTCTGGGCACGCGCCCCAAATGCGCTATAAGCGCGACACACAAAGGAGCGCGACGATATGGGCATCATCTGGAGCATCATCATTGGTCTGGTGATCGGCGTGGTTGCCAAGTTCCTCCACCCCGGCAAGGAGGACCTCGGCCTGGTGGTCACCGTCCTGCTCGGCATCGGCGGCTCGCTGGTCGCCACCTTCCTCGGCCAGGCGATCGGCTGGTATCAACCCGGCCAGGGCGCCGGCTTCATCGGCGCGGTGGTCGGCGCCGTCGTGCTCCTGGCCATTTACAGCCGCACGCGCCGCTGACCGGCCTCCGACGCCCCTTCGTCACCCGAACCCGTGTCGTTGACAAAGTTATTCATCTGAACAAATAACCGGCGGCATGCCGGTTCCCGTTGCCGCCGCGCGCCGCCAGCAGCGCGGCCTCGACACCCGCCAGCGCATCGTCGCGGCCGCGCTGGCGGCCTTCGCCGACCTCGGCTACGACGGCGCGACGACGCGCGACATCGCCGAGCGCGCCGGCGTCAATCAAGGCCTGATCACCTACCACTTCGCCGGCAAACTGGCGTTGTGGCAGGCGGCGGTGGACGACATCTTCGCCCGCCTCGGGGCCCACTTCGCGGCGCACGCGGCGGCGCTCGCCGACGCCGACGCGGTGACGCGCCTGCGCCTGCTGGTGCGCCACTACGTGCGTTTCGCCGCCGCCCACCCCGAGCTGCACCGCCTGATGATGCAGGAGGGCAAGCACGATGGGCCGCGCATGCAGTGGCTGGTCGATCGCCACGTCGCGCCGCTCTACGCGCAGACCCGCCCGCTGCTCGCCGCGGCGCAGCGCCTCGGCGCGGTCCCGGCGGTGCCGGTGGCGCACCTGCACTACATCCTCGTCGGCGCCGTCGCGCACCTCTTCGTCGTCGCGCCCGAGTTCCGCCGGTTGACCGGCAGCGACCCGCTGCGCGCGCAGGCGATCGAGACCCACGCCGACGCGATCGCGGCGCTGCTCTTCGGTCCGCCGCTGGCCGCAGCGGGCCGCGCCGCGAGTGGGCCGCCGCCCGCCAGGAGACGCGCGCGATGAGGCGGGCCCGGTGAGCGCCGCGGCGGTGACGGTGCCGGTGGCGATCGTCGGTGCCGGGCCGGTCGGCCTGACGCTGGCCAACCTGCTGGGCACCTACGGGGTCGAGACCGTCCTGCTCGAGCGCAACCCCGCCACGGTCGAGGAGCCGCGCGCCATCGCCATCGACGCCGAGTCGCTGCGCACCATGCAGGCCATCGACCGCTATGCGGACCTGGCGCCGGATCTGCTGCTCGGCTTCTCGGTCGACTACGTCAACGGCCGCGGCACGCGCCTCTTCGGCGTCGACCTTGGCCCGACGCCCTACGGCCACGCGCAGCAGAACTCCTTCGACCAGCCGTGGCTCGAACGCATCCTCGCCGATGGCCTGCCGCGCTTCCCGCATGTCGCGGCGCGCTTCGGGCACCTGGTGGAGGCGGTCGAGGCCGGCGACGACGCCGTCCTGGTGCGCGGCCGGCGCGCCGACGGTGCCGCCTTCAGCGTCATGGCGCGCTACGTCGCCGCCTGCGACGGCGGCCGCTCGCCGATCCGCCAGGCGCTCGGCATCGCCATGCGCGGCCGCACCGCGCCGCAGCGCTGGCTGGTGATCGATACCGTCGACCCGTACCTCGCCGAGGCGCTGCCCTGCCGCTTCTTCTGCGATCCACGCCGCCCCGGCATGACGCTGCGCAAGCAACGCCAGAAGCGGCGCTGGGAGTGGATGCTGATGGACGGCGAAGCGGAGGCCGACCTGCTCGACGACGCCATGATCCAGCGCCTCCTGGCGCCCTATACGCGCCCCGCGCAGGTGCGCATCGAGCGCAAGTGCGTCTACACGTTTCACTCGCTGGTCGCCGACCGCTACCGCGCCGGACGGGTGCTCCTCGCCGGCGACGCGGCGCACATGATGCCGCCGTTCGCCGGCCAGGGGATGAACGGCGGCGTTCGCGACGCCGCCAACCTGGCCTGGAAGCTGGCCCTGGTGACGCGCGGCCGGGCCGGGGTGGCGTTGCTGGACAGTTACGAGCGCGAACGCCGCACGCACGTCATCGCGGCGACCGCCCTGGCCAACCAGCTCGGTGATCTGATCCAGCCGACCCGCCGCCTGCGCGCGGCGCTGCGCGACGCGTTCTTCTTCGCCGTGCGCCACACGCCGGGCGGCCAGCGCTTCCTCGACCGCCAGTTGATGGGCACCCTGCGCGCGCCGCGCCTGCGCGGCGGCGTCTTCGTGCCGTCGCGGGGGGCGAGTCCGGCCGCCGCAGGCCTGGGCGGCCAGATGATCGTCCAGCCCGACGTGCGCGGCGCGGACGGCGCCGTGCTGCCGTTCGACGCGGCGCTCGGCGCCTGGTTCGCCGTCGTCGGCTACGACGCCGATCCGGCGCAGGCCCTCGACGCCGCGGCGCGTCAGGCCTGGCAGTCTCTCGGCGCCCGTTTCGTACACGTCGTCCCGCGCGGCGCGGCGGCGGTCGGCGCGGCGGTCGAGGACGCCAGCGGCGCGCTCGGCGCCTGGTTTGACGCCGGCCGCGATCGCTTCGTCGCCGTGCGCCCTGACCGCTTCTGCGCCGCCGCGTTCAGCGCTGCCGCCGCCGGCGCGGCGGCGAGCGAGTTCACCGCGCTGCTGCGCGGTCACGCCGTGGAGGGATCTCTCGCATGCGCCTGAGCGACCGCGCGCGCGCCGAGCTGGCGCGCGGGCGGGCCGACGATCCGGTCATCAAGGTCGTCGACCTCGCCTACGTCCTGTTCGAGAAGCCCGATCTCGCGGGCACCGCGCGCTTCCTCGCCGACTTTGGCCTGCTGCCGGCCGGCCGCGTCGACACGGCGCTGTACCTGCGCGGCTACGGCGGCGACGCCTACTGCTACGTCGCGCAGCCGGGTACGACCGCGCGCTTCCTGGGCTTCGCCCTGCGCGCCGCGGCCGCCGCCGACCTCGATCGCCTCGCGGCGCTCCCCGGCGCCTCGGCGGTGGAGGCCATCGAGGCGCCGGGCGGCGGCCGCCGCGTCCGCCTGCGCGCGCCGCACGGCTTCGAGGTGCACGTCGTGCACGGCATCGCCAGCGTCGCACCGACACCGCTACGCCCGCCGCTGCAGGTCAACTTCGCCGCCGACAAGCCGCGCGCCAACGCCGCGCAGCGGCCGCCCGCCGGGCCGGCGCAGGTGCATCGCCTCGGCCACGTCGTCATGCAGGCCGTGCACCACGGACGCACGCTGTCCTGGCTGCTGCGCACCTTCGGCTTCATCGTCTCCGACTACCAGGTGCTGGCGCGCGCCCCCGAGGCCGGGCCGGTGATCGCCTTCCTGCGCTGCGACCTGGGTGCGACGCCCGCCGATCATCACAGCGTCGCCCTCGGCGCCGGCTTCACCGACGCCTTCGAGCATGCGGCCTTCGAGGTGCAGGACCTCGACGCGGTGGCGCTCGGCGGCGATCACCTGCGCCGCCGGGGGTGGACGCACGCCTGGGGCATCGGCCGCCACATCCTCGGCAGCCAGCTGTTCGATTACTGGCGCGATCCCGATGGGCAGATGGTCGAGCACTACGCCGACGGCGACCGCTTCGACGCCGCGACGCCGACGGGCCGCAGCGACTTCGGCCGCGACAGCCTGGCGCTGTGGGGCCCGCCGCTGCCGAAGGATTTCATCGACACCGCGCTGTCGCCGCGCAAAGTGGTGCAACTCGTCTCCGCCCTCGCCCGCAGCGAGGACCTCACCCTGCGCAAGCTGCGGGCGATGGCCGGTGCCATGGCGGCAGGGCGCTAGACCATGCCGGGCGCATGCGCAGCGGCGAGCGGCCGTGCAGGGCGCGGCGACCGCCGCGCCCGCCATCTTTCAAGGAGAGTGCGATGCCAACCACCGTCATCCGCTATCAACGCCGCGACGCCGCGCCCGCCTGGGGCGTCGTGCACGACGGCCGCATCACGCCGCTGGCCGGCGAGTTCGCCACCACCGGCGACTTCCTGCGCGGCGGCGCCGCCGCCGCGCGCGCGCTGACGCCCACCGGCGACCTCGCCGTCGCCGACGTCGAGGTGTTGTGCCCGATCACCCGCAACCAACAGTTCATCTGCCAGGGGATCAATTACCGCAGCCACATGCGCGAGTCCGGCCTCGATCCGGACGCGCCCGGCTTCAACATGATCTTCCGCAAGGCGTCGTCGTGCCTGGCGCCGCCCGACACCGACATCGTGCGTCCGCCGCACGTGCGCCTGCTCGACTACGAGGTCGAGATCGGCCTCGTCGTCGGCGCCGAGGTGCGGGCGCCGCGCCACGTCACGCCCGATGCGCTGCACCAGGTCGTGGCGGCGCTGGTGCTCGTCAACGACGTCAGCGCGCGCGACGTGCAGTTGCCGCAGATGCAGTTCTACAAGGGCAAGAGCTACCGCACCTTCGGGCCGGTCGGGCCCTACCTGACGCTGGTCGACGCCGCCGATCTGGCGCGCTTCGCGGCCCTGCGCCTGCGCCTGTGGGTCAACGACCAGCCGCGCCAGGACAGCTTGGCCAGCGACATGGTGCATCTGCCGGCGCCGACGCTGAGCGAGCTCTCCGGGCTGCAGGATCTCTTCCCCGGCGACCTCATCGCCACCGGCACGCCCGGCGGCTGTGCGCTGCAGGCGCCGGGCCGGGCGGTGCAATTCCTCGCCGGCTTTCTCCCCGAGCACGTGAAGTGGGGCAACTTCATCAAGATGAACGCCACCAATCCGCGCTTCCTCACGCCCGGCGACCGCGTCCGCGCCGCCATCGCCACCGATGACGGGGCCCTCGACCTCGGCGAGCAGCACAACGTCGTGGTGGCCGGCAGCCACTGACCCGGTGGTCGCGGTCAACTCCCCCTGGCCCGACGTCGCCCCTGCGCGCGGTGTGGGGCGCGGCGATGCCGATCGCTGCCGTGACTATCGATTTCAGTGATGCACGCCGCTAGGCTGCGGCGCGCATGTCCGACTCAGACGACACCCGCGACCGCATCGTCGCCGCGCGGCTGAAGCTGCGGGCGCGCTTTCTCGACCGGATGCAGGCGACGCCGGCGGCGGCGGATGCGGCGCCGCAGGGCACTGGGCCGCCAAATCGGCACGGCATGCCGACGCTGCCGGTCGGCCAGACCGCGACCGCGCCCGGCAAGTGGCCGGTGCTGGATCTCGGCGTGCACCCGATGGTGCCGCTGCACCACTGGAAGCTGGTCGTCGACGGCGCCTGCCGGGCGCCGCAGACGCTCGACTGGCAGGCGTTCAGCGCCCTCGAACAGGTCGACGACGTGAGCGACTTCCACTGCGTCACCGGCTGGTCGCGGCTCGACGTGCCGTGGCGCGGCGTGCGCCTGTCGACGGTGCTGGCGCTGGCCGACCCCGAGGACGGCGCCGAGGCGGTGCTCTGTCACGCGCGCGACAGCTACACCACCAACCTGCCGCTCGCCGAGGCGCTGAAGGACGACGTGCTGCTGGTGCACAGCGCCGACGGCCAGCCCCTGCCGCGCGAGCACGGCGGCCCGGTGCGCGTCATCACGCCGCAGCTGTATGCCTGGAAGGGTGCGAAGTGGATCACCCGCCTCGAACTGCTGCGCCAGGACCAGCGCGGCTTCTGGGAGGAGCGCGGCTACTCGAACAGCGCCCATCCGTGGCGCAACGACCGCTACTCCGGCGCATGAGGGCGGCGCGAGTGGGGCGCCGCTGATGGCGCTGCCGCTGCCCATTCGCGCTCTCAACGCGACCCGCCTGCGCTGGCCGCGCCTCGACGATGCGTCGCTGCTGGCGCGCGCACGTCGCGCCACCGGGCTCGACGACTTCGGCGATGCGTGGTTCCGCGCGCCGCTGCGGGCGCTGCTGGCGTCGCTCGAGGACGAGGCGGCACTGACGCCGTTCGGCCGCATCATCGCCCGCGCCGACCTCACCCGCCTGCTCGCCAATCGGTTGCGCATGACCGACGTCCTGGCCCGCCACCCGGAGATCACCGGCGCGCCGGTGGCGCGGCCGCTGTTCATCGTCGGCCTGCCGCGCACCGGCACCAGCCTCCTGCACGAACTGCTGGCCCAGGATCCGGCCAACCGCGTGCCGATGAGCTGGGAGGTGATGCACCCGTACCCGCCGCCCGAGCGCGCCACCTACGCCACTGATCCGCGCATCGCCGCGGTGAACCAACACCTCGGCGGCGTCGATCGCGTCCTGCCCGGCTTCAAGGCCATGCATCCGATGGGCGCCGAGCTGCCGCAGGAGTGCGTGGCGCTGACCGCGCACGACTGCGCCAGCATGCTGTTCAGCACCACCCATCGCGTGCCGCGCTACCAGGCCTGGATCGACGCCGCCGACCTGCGGCCGGTCTACGCCTCGCACCGCCGGCAACTGCAGTACCTGCAGTGGCGCTGCCCGGCCGAGCACTGGGTCCTCAAGTCCCCCGGCCACCTGTGGGCCCTCGACGCCCTCCTGCACGAATATCCGGATGCCGCCATCGTGCAGACGCATCGCGATCCACTGCAGGTCGTCGCCTCGCTCGCCAGCCTGGTGGCGACGCTGCGCGGCAGGTCCAGCGACGCCATCGACCGCGCCGCCATCGGCGCCGAGTGGACGGTGCGCCTGGCCGACGGACTGGCGCGCGCCGGCGCCGTGCGCGCGCGCTGGCCGGACGCGGCCCCGGCGCCGTTCGACGTGCAGTTCGGCGAACTTCTGCGCGACGAGATCGGCATGGTGCGGCGCATCTACGCGCATGTCGGACGCACCCTGTCGGCCGACGCCGAGGCGCGTATGCGCGCCTTTCTCGCCGCCAACCCGCGCCACAAGCACGGCGCCCATCGCTACACGCTGGCCGACGCGGGTCTCGACGCGACGACGGAACGGAGCCGCTACGCCGCCTACCAGCGGCGCTTCGCGGTGCCGTCGGACGGGGAGGGCGCGGCGCCCTCGCCGCCGCATTGAACCCGGCGCGAACGCAGCCGCGCCCGCCAATTCCCGCATGCCCAGCGCATGGCGGGAATTGCCGGGTGTTTGTCATTGCGGACACCGCGCCCCGGCGACTAGGTTTCCCGCATGCCCGCCCCGCGCTGCGTCGCCATCCTCGTGTTCGACGGCATCCAGTCGCTCGACGTCACCGGCCCGCTGGAGGTGTTCGCCGCCGCCAACACGCTGCTGGCCAAGCGCGGCGCGCCGCCCGCCTACGCGATCGAGCTGGTGGCGCCGCAACGGCGGGCGGTGACCGCCAACTCCGGCCTGCGCCTGCTGCCCGACCGCGCCATCGCCACGGCGCGCGGGCCCTACGACACGCTGCTCGTCGCCGGCGGCAGCGTCGGCCGGGTGGCGGCCGATCGCGCCGTGCTGGGCTGGCTGCGGGCGCGGGCGCGCCGCGCCCGCCGCCTCGCTTCGGTCTGCTCGGGGGCGTTCATCCTTGCCGAGGCCGGCCTGCTGCGCGGCCGCCGCGCCACGACGCATTGGGCGTCGCTCGCCCACTTCGCGCGCCGCTACCCAGAGATCACGGTCGAGCCCGACGCGATCTTCGTGCGCGACGGTAGCGTCTCGACCTCGGCCGGCGTCACCAGCGGCATCGACCTGGCGTTGGCGCTGGTCGAGGAGGATCTCGGCCACGCCATCGCCCTCGAGGCGGCACGCTGGCTGGTGGTGTTCCTCAAGCGCCCCGGCGGGCAGTCGCAGTTCAGCAGCCATCTGGTCGCCCAGGCAGTGCCGCCGGGGCCGCTCAAGGACCTGCCGCAATGGGTCGTCGGCAATCTGCGCGCCGCCTTGTCGGTCGAGGCGCTGGCGGCGCGCGCGGCGATGAGTCCGCGCAACTTCGCGCGCGTCTTCCGCCGCGAGACCGGCGTCACGCCGGCGAAGGTCGTCGCGCGGGCGCGACTGGAAGCGGCGCGGCGCGAGCTCGAGGACGGCGCGCGCGGCTTCGAGGAGATCGCCAGCCGCTGCGGCTTCGGCTCGGCGGAGCAGATGCGACGCACCTTCAGTCGCCACCTGCGCATCGTGCCGGTCGACTACCGGCGACACTTCACGCGCCAGCCCGCGGCCGGCGCCCTCAGGAGGAGCGCATGAGCGATTCGCGCGTCCGGCGCCTCGGCGCGGTGTTCTACCCCGGCTTCGAACTGCTCGACACGTTCGGGCCGCTGGAGATGTTCGGCAATCTGCAGGGGCTGGTCGAGATCGTCACCGTCGCCGAGCGGGCCGGGGCGGTGGCGAGTGCGCAGGGGCCGGCGGTGCTGGCGACGCACGGCTTCGCCGAGTGCCCGCCGTGCGACCTGCTGCTCATCCCCGGCGGCATGGGCACGCGCGCCGAGGTCGACAACCCGGTCATCCTCGACTGGCTGCGGGTGGCGGTGCCGCGCGCCGAGGTGACGATGACCGTGTGTACCGGCACGGCGCTGGTGGCGCGCGCGGGACTCCTCGACGGCCGCCGCGCGACGACCAACAAGATGTTCTTCCAGTGGGTCGCCGAGCAGGGGCCGCGCGTCGAGTGGGTGCGCGCCGCCCGCTGGGTCGAGGACGGCCCGTTCGCCACCTCGTCGGGCGTGTCGGCGGGGATCGACATGGCGCTGGCCGTGATCGCCCGCCTGATCAGTCCGGAGGTGAGCGACAACCTGGCGATCGCCACCGAGTACGACTGGCACCGCGACGCGAGTTGGGATCCGTTCGCGAAGATCCACGGCCTCGTCTGACGCAGCCCGGCGGGCGCACGGCTTGCCCTCGGCGCGCCGCGCGGGGGATTCTGACGCATGGCCGAAGACTCTCGCCGCGACGCGCTCGCCGACCTGGCCGCCAGCGTCCGCCGACTCATTCACGCCACCGTCACGGTCGATGGCGACGCCGCCCTGCTGGGCGACGCCGCGGCGCGCATCGATGCCGTCACCGCCGCCCTGCGCGCGGCGGTGGCCGAGCCGCCGCCGCCACGCTACCCTGGCGGCGGCGACAGCGTCGCCGAGTGGATGCCGTACGACGCGGTGATGGGGAAGTGGAACCCGATCGCCGCTCCACTGGCCGTCACCTGGGAGGACGGCCGCGCCGTCGGGGCGGTGCGCTTCGGCACGCCCTACGAGGGCCCGCCCGGCTGCGTACACGGCGCGGTGATCGCCGCCAGCTTCGATCAGGTGCTGAACGTCGCCAACCTGATGGACGGCGCCGCCGGGCCGACGGCCCGTCTCGAGCTGACATTCCGCGCCCCGACGCCGCTGCATCGCCCGCTGCGCTTCGAGGGCTGGGTGGAGCGCCGCGAGGCGCGCAAGATCCACAGCCGCGGCCGCCTCCTCGCCGACGGCATCGTCACCGCCGAGGCCGCCGGCCTGTTCATCGAGGTCGACCCCGGGCGGGTGATGAAGCTCCTCGGCTGACCGCCACGGCGGCCCTCAGTCGGCATTCTCCGGCGGCACCGGCGCGCTGCAGGGCTGGGCGCCGCAGACGTTCTGCAGGACGCCGTCGGGGTGCCAGAACTGATCCTTCAGCGCCCGCACCTCCGGGATGTTGGGGGTGTCGTCGTGCGGATCGTGGCCCTCGCGCGGCGGCAGGTTGCCGATCGGCGATGGCGGCGAGCCGGTGTCCCACAAGAAGTACGCCGAGCCGCGCCGCGGGTACTCGATCGCCGCCAGCAGCCAGCCCGGATCGCGCTCGGCGACGCGCCCGGGGGCGGCAATCGGCTTGTGGGCCGGCACGCCCATCGTCGCCGCCTCGGCGCGCAGGCTGTACTCGGTGACCTGGTGGTCGCCGACGGCGCCGAGCAGCAGCACCTCGTGCACCGGCGTGCCGGGCAGGGGATCGGCGGTGACGTGGTTGGCGTAGCCGTTGGTCTCGCCGCGGTCCCACAGCAGTTGGATCGCCATGATCCCCAGGATGCGGTCGTAGCGGCGCGGGTAGTTCGGCTTCAATACGAAGTCCAGGTACTCGTCGAAGTCGACGCTGCGGTCGAGCAGCAGCGAGTAGTTCATGCCCGCCTCGCCGAGCACGGCGCGGGTGAAGTCCTGCGCGACGGCGGTTAGCGCGCCGCCCATGATGGCGCCCTGGCTGTTGCCGTCGAAGTAGAGCTCGTCGATCTTCAGCGCCGGCTGGCCGTCGAAGCGAAAGGCCGCGGCGGCGCTCAGCCCCTGCGGATGGGTCATCAACCGCCCGAGGTAGAGGAAGGCGAGGATGCCCTGCTGCATGCGGTCGGGCAGCGCCGGGAAGGCCGAGAGATCGATCAACGCCGCCACCGCGGCGCCGAGGTCCTCCTCCGAGAGGCCGTACCAGTCGGTGGCGCAGTAGGCGATGTTGTAGTCGGCGGACATGCGGCGCGTCAGGCTGCCGTTGACCTCGCCGCGGTCGCCGAGCAGGCCGTGCCCGTAGAGCGCCATGCGCGCCGGCGTTTGCGCGGCGGCGGGCGGCAGGTTGCACGTGTAGTGGGCGGTGAACACGCCCGGCTGGCGCTGCGGCCGGCCGGCGTCGTCGAGCACCAGCCGCCCGCCGGGCATCCCGTCGAGCGTGAGATAGAGCGGCAGCGTGAAGGTGCCTTCGACGCGGCGGCGGACGAACGGGTTCGGGTTCTCGGTGACGGTGTCGACGGTGAACCCCGGCGCCGCCGCGCCCAGCTCGGCGAAGGCGTCGTCGCGCATGGCGAGCATGCGCCCGGTGAGGCTCGCGGTGCTGGCGACGGTGAACTCCCAGGCCAGCTGCAGCTCCTCGCGCGCCACGCCGGCCGCGGCGAGGTCGGCGAAGATGCGCTCCATCGCCGGTCGCCGCGCCTCGAAGCGCGCGTCGCTGGTGCGCAGGCCATCGCGGTAGGCGATGAAGGCCGGCGACGGCGCCAGCGCCTGCCCGGAGGCGTCGAGCAGGCGCCGCAGCGCGACGACGAGGCGATGGCCGTCGGCGAAGTTGCGCGCCGGATGGAGCAGCAGGAGAGGCATCTCGCTTGCGTCGGCGATGGCGTCACGCTCGGCCCAGAACGGATGACGCGTGCCGGTGGTAGCATCGAGCAGCACGATCGGCGCCTCGGCGGCGAGCGAGCGGGCGGGGTCCGTGAGAGCCGGCAGCGCCGAGCGCACCACGTCGAGGTCGTCGAGGCGCACCAGCACCGGCGAGCCGGGACTCCACCCGTCGGCGCGGTTCTGGTCGCTGGGGTCGACGTGCACGCCAGCGAGGTTGGCCGGTAGCGACTCGGCCGCCAGCGCCAGTCGGCGCCCGGTGGCGGTCGCGGCGTCGGCGACGGTGAAGTAGTCGTTCGGCCAGGGCAGCAGGCACGGCTCGGCGAGCGGATCGCAGCGCCCCTGCGTGACGGGATCGACGTCGATCGTCGGGCAGCCGCGCAGCCCGACGTGCACGGCGGCGAGGATCTCGTCGATCCGAATCAGGCCGTCGTGGTCGCTGTCGCCGGCGACGCAGCCCGACAGCGGCGCCGCCTCGAGGGCGATGGCGATCATGCCGACCAGTTCGTCGACGGTAACCGGCCCGTCGCCGCCGCAGTCCCCGGCGCAGAGCAGTGCGGCCCGCGCCGGCGCGGACACCGAAGCCAGGGCGATGCCGATGACGATGGCGAGGAGCGACGTGCGCTTGTATCCCATGGTGCAGCGCTACTCCGCTGCCACGAACAGCGTCAAACGGTTCGGGCCCCGGCCCGGGGCACGCGGAAACGGCCCGGGTATCCCGGGCGCTGCGCCCGCCGGCCGGGCCGCACATCGTTTCCTCTCGCCGCTGACGTTCGCCGGCGGCATGATCGACGCATGGGACCCTGGCTGCGCCGGGCGACGTTCGCGCTCGCCTTACTGTTGACCGCCTGCGGCGGCTCGTTCGTGATCATCGTCAACAGCGGCGTCATCGTCGGCGCGCCGCATTGCGAGGGTTCCGGCGGCCAGTTCGACTTGCTCGATTCCGGCGGGCTGCGGGTTCTGGTGGTGATCACCAGCAGCACCCGCATCGTCGTCCGCGGCGGCGGCACCGGGTCGTGCACGGACCTCGTCGCGCGCGCCCCGGTCGAGGTCGCCGGCCGGCAGAGCGGCGAGCGGCTGATCGCCAGCACCGTCAGGCTGCGGTGAGCGGCGCGCTGCCGCGCGCCGCTCAGTCGCTCGGTGGGCAGCCGGCGAGGGCGCTGTTGATCGCCGCCACACCATCGTTCACCGCCACGCGGCCGTCGCGTCGTCCTCCGCGGCCGCCGAGCGCCAACCCGGACGACGCTTGCTCGGGTCGGGCGCGCCCCGCTGTCCGCCCGGCGTGCGGGGCAGGGTCGGAACGAGCCGTCCTTGACCGGCGCCGCGGCGACGCGCGCGACCTCGAGCGAGGCGGGCGCGCCGCGAGCGCGCCCTCCTGGCGGCGATCGCCCTCGGCGCAGCCGTGCCGATGCTCTACATGGCCGTTCACCAGCGCCTCGACTACGACAGCTGGTGGCGCGTCTTCATCGCGCGCACCGCCCCGTGGGCGCAGTTCTGGTAGGACGTGCACAGCAACGCCCACCCGCCGGTCTTCTACCTGCTGCTGCGCGTCGCGTCCTGAATGGGCACCGACCGGCTCGTCTATCGGGCCCTGTCGCTCCTCGCCGCCGTCGCGGCCACCTATCTCCTCGGCCGTGTCGCGACACGGGTCTTCCGGACCCCCGGCGTCGCGCTGCTCTGTACGCTGAGCTTCGGCATCGCCATGACGACCGTCGCGATGGCGTGCGCGGTCCGCAGCTACATGCTCAGCGTCGCATTGGTGCTGGTCGCGGTCCGGCTGTACCTGATCCTGATCGACCTGCGCCGGGAGCGCGTCGCGGCGACGACCGGGACCTGGTTCGTCGTCGCGCTCAGCGCCGCGATCGCCGCGCACCACGCGGCGATCTTCTTCGCTTGCGCGGCCGCGGCGCTCCCCGTCCTCTATGCGGCGATCGACAGGCCCTACCGGATCTGGCTGCGGCAGCGGGTGCGGACGCACTGGCGCACCCAGCTCGCGATCCTCGTCGCGATCGCGGCGCTGTACGTCATCCACTTGGCCCGGTTCGCCACGCCGATGAGCCACACCGCGCCCTTCTACCCCGACGCGCGGGAGTCGGCGGCGGGATGGCTGCGAGGTCCCGCGTCGTTCGTCGCCCGCAGCGTCGTCGCCGAGATCGACCTCTTCGCCCCCGTGCCGATCGCGTCGCTGCCGGCCGCCGTCCGCGCCGGCGTCGTCGGCCTGCTGGCCGTGCTGGCGGCGGGGCTCCTGTTGACCCTGCGCCGCCGCTCGGATTGGGTCGTTGCCGCGGCGCCCCTCGTCATGCTGACGCTACTCGCCGGCGTGATGATGGGGGCGGCGCTGCTCGGTCGCTACCCGTTTGGCGGCTTCCTCCGGCACCAGTTCATCCTCTTTCCCTTCCTCGTACTTGCCAGCTTTGCGCTGGTCGATGAGGTCGCCGCCCGCCTCGCGCGCGGGCGGCTCGCCCTGGCGCCGCTGGGGGTGGCGGTGATCCTCAAGCGCCTCCTCCAGTGGGGCCAGGTACGCCTGATCGCTGTCGATCCCGGGGCCGTGGAAGTGGCGGAGTTCGAGCACCACCGCGGCGATTCCCAGGCGGTGTACGTCGATCGCTTCAGCTTGATTCCGTGCATGGCCAGCCAGCAACGGCACGCGTGGTCGGCGCAGCGCGAGGTGGCGGGGAACTTCGTGGTCGTTCCGGTGCACCGGTCGAAGCCGACGCTGCTGGTGATGCGCGACATGACGCGATGGAACTGCGATCTCGCCGACCCGCGGCTCTATCGCGACCTGCGCGCGCTCCTCGAGGTCGGCCAGCTCGCGTCGATCGCCCTCTTCGTGCTCCGCCACGACGCGCACCTGGGGCCGCCGGCGGCGTGGCCGGAACGCGCCGCGCTGACCGAAGCGGTCGTCCGCGGCGCCGCCGACGCCGGCCTGCGCCTCGAGCGCCTGATCCTCGACGGCCTGCACGTATACGCCCGCCTGCGTGTCGCCGCCGACGCTCGTGACTGCGAGAACGCCAGGGGTGCCGGCCGCTCCGGCCGGCGCGAAGGCGCCGCTCGCACCGCCGCTGCGCCGCCCTAGGCGCGGCGGCGGCCGATGGTCAGCCGGTAGATGCCGAGGCCGCCGAGGGCGCCGAGCGCCGCGACGAGGCCGGCGATCGAGAGCATGGGCGCCGCGACCGGCGCGGCGCAATCGATCGCCTGGCACGACGTGCCGTCGCCGATGAAATCGCCGTTCTGCGCCGCGCACTGGAACGCGAGCAGGTCCTGGCACGCCCGGGTGGCGAAACAGCAGGCGCCCAACGGTGCCACCGCGAAGGCCCTGGGCACCGGAACCACGATCAGCACCGCGGCCAGAGCGGCCGCGCCCACCCAGTTCGCTCGACGTCCGTCCATTCCGCCCTCCCGTTCGCCGCGCGCCGCGGCGCTGGGTCCGTACCGTGGTTGACCCCTCCGCTCCTTTATCCAAATCGAGCCCGGGTGGATAGCGCAGCAACGCGACGGCTTTGAAATGACCGTGCGGTTGGACGGCGCGCGAGGCCAAGAGCCAAGGGCGCCGTCCTCCAGGCACCGTCCTCCAGGCACCTTGACGGTGCCGTCGGCGGCGTGCGACGCCCCGCGCATGGCAACGCCGCGCGCGGGAGACCGCTACGACGTCCTCGTCATCGGCGCTGGCTGGGGCGGGCTCGCGGCGGCCTCGCTGCTCGCCCGGGCGGGCCGTCGGGTCGCTGTCCTGGAGGCCCGTGACCGCGCCGGCGGTTGCGGGCAATCCTTCACGCGCGACGGCTATTCCTTCTGCGCCGAGATGCAGTACCTGATGGGGTGCGGGCCTGGCGGCACGGTGCATGAATGGCTCGCCGCGCTCGAGCTGGACCGCGTGGTGGCGTTCAACGCCCTCGACCCCGAGGGGTACGACCGCATCGACCTGCCGAGCGGCTCGTTCCGCCTGCCGAACGACCCGCGCCGGCTCGCCGCCCGGCTGGCCGAGCAGTTTCCCGACGAGCGCGCCGCGATCGCGGAGCTGTTCGCGATCCTCGATCGGATCCAGGCGGAAATCGGCGTCAGCGGCATCGACGTCAAGCAGTTCCTCCGTCACCCCTTCCACTTCAAGGACACCGTGCTCTACGGTCCGTGGCCGGTCCAGCGCGTGTTCGACCATCTGGGCCTCTCGCCCCGCCTGCGCGGCATCCTCGCCGGCCAGTGCGGCGACATCGGCCTCTCGCCGCGCGAAGAACCATTCCTCTGCCTGCAGGCGCTGCTCTTCGGATACAGTGAGTCGGCGCACTTCCCGAGCCGCGGCATGGGGTACTTCGTCGATCGCGTCACCGAGTACATCACCGCGCACGGCGGCACGATCGCCTACGAGACGCCGGTCACGCGCCTGGTGCCTGACGGCGACCGCATCGCCTGGGCGGAGACGCCCCACGGGCTCATCGCCGCCGATCTGATCGTTTCCGATATCGATCCGGCGCGCGCGTTGGCGATGATCGAGGGGGCAACGGTTCCGCACTACGAGCAATCCGCCTCGTGCTTCACGGTGTTCCTCGGGCTCGACGTCGACCTCGCGCAGCACGGCTTCGGCCGCTTCAACGTCTGGAGCTACCCCGACGAGAACCTCGACGCGTCGATCGAGCGCACGACGCTGGAGCACCGCTACGACGATCCGTTCTTCTTCCTCGCGACGCCCTCCCTCTACGCCGACCCCGGCGTTCTGGCGCCGCCGGGCGGCACGACCGTGCAGATCAACGTCGCCAGCGACTTCGACTGGTTCGCCACCGCCGCGCGCGAGGGGCGCCACGCGCGGGAGACGGCGCGCATCGCCGAGGAGATCGTCGCCGCCGTCGAGCGCCGGCTGCTGCCCGACCTGCGCCGGCATCGCGTCGTGCAGGAAGTGTGGAGCCCGGTGGATCTCGCCGCCCGCGTCGGACTCGAACGCGGCGGCATGTACGGTGCCCGGCTCGACTTCCAGAACCGCGTCCTGCGCCGCGTCTCCCGGCATACGCCGTTCCGGAACCTCTTTCTGACGGGCGCCACCGCCGGCGGGCCCGGCATGCAGGGCGTCGTCGGCGCCAGCCTGCGGCTGGTGGCCGAACTCCTCGCGGAGCCAGCCGCGTCCGGGCCTGCGCCGCCAGCGCCGTGACGAGCGGCGTCGACGAGCGCGCGGTCGACTACGGGGCGCTCGACGGCGGTGGTCGTGAACCGCGCGTAGTCGACGGGCCCGTCGACCGCTCGGCATCGTCCGACTCTTCCCGCCGCCGACCTGTTTCGAGTCGCCGCAGTAGCGTTTCTCAAGGCAGTGGTCGTGGCGCCGGCGTGCCCGCCGCGGTTGCCGCCGTGCTGACGCCCTGCGTCCGCGGCGTCGCGCCGGTCGCGTGCTCCCGTCAGCCGGTCCCACGCGGCGCGATGGTGCGCCGTTTTCGTCGCCACTTCCGATAGCGATTGACGACTTCCGCCCGCGTCAACTCCTGCAGACCGGCGCCGAGGCTTTCGCGGCGCGACGCTTTCCGGGCGCGCAGCCCGAAGATCGGCGCGTATCCGAGCAACGCCAACATATCGGTGGTCGTGCTCTCGAAGATCTCGATCTGCCGACGGGTCAGCTGCCGCTGCCAATCAGTCCCGCGCGCGGGGTCGGGCGTCTGGCCGACCAGCGCGTGCTGCGCGGCGGTGTAGTGCGGGACGCGAAATCCGTTTCCCCGACACATCACCGGATCGAACGGAATCGCCCAGGCGGCGCAGAGGCGCTGCAACGTGGCCAGCGGGTCTTCGATCAGGTCCTCATAGCGAACCCGCACGACCTGCCCCGGCCAGCGCGCTTCGGCGGCGAACCCGTAGGCGAGACGCTCCGCCCAGAAGCGCGCCGCCTCGCCGATCGAATTCGGCCCCCAGTCGAGCGGTAGGATCGACGCCGCAACCGCCCGCCCATCGCGGACGAGATGGACCATCCGCGCATCGGGACAGAGGTCGAACAACGTCCGCGCATAGCGGATGTTGCGCGGCGTGTGGTCGACCCAGAATCGTGGCGTCGCCCTGCCGAGCCTGTTCCCGTAAGCTTTGACCAGCCACTCAACCAGCTCTCGCGCCGTCAGTCGCTCGTGCGGAACCGTCGCGAGGTCGCCCGCGAGCTCCCACAGGCGGAACTTGGACCGCCGTGCCAGCGTGTGCAGAACAGCTGGGGCATCGACGCGCGCGTCGCCATCGTCCGCGGCGAGACGGCAGATGTCGAACTTGAACAGCATCTCGGGAACACAGAGATACTCGCGGTGGCTCCCCAGCATGCCCCCGAGCAGGGTCGTGCCGCTGCGTTCACACCCGCCGATGAAGATCGGTTGCATGTCCCTAGCCCCGGAGTGCCCGACCATCCGCCGCAGCCGCGCCGAGTGTCAGCGTCGCCTGTGCGAAGCCGGTTTCGTGCCCTCCGTGCATGGGCGCACCATACCGGCCCGCGTCGCGAATGTCTGCTGGCGACGCCGCGGCAGGCCGCCTGCGTTTCTCCGTTCCTCCGTGTGAGATTGCGACTGTCGAATCGAGGTCGACGACCTCGCCGACGCGACGGGCCGGTTCTCGCCGCCGCCGCCGACCTATCGGCAGCACCGGCCGCGCCCGCGCTGCCTTGACATGCCCCCCGTGCGCGGCCATTTGGGCGCCGGGGCGTTGTGGAAACCGACATCGGGCGAGCGGCTGCGTGCTGACGGTCTTCATCGCGACCCACAATGGCGCGCAGACCCTGCCGCGCGTGCTGGCCGCGCACGCGCAGCTGGCGGCGCCGGCCGGCGGCTGGCGACTGGTCATCATCGACAACGGCAGCGATGACGACACGGCGGCGCTCGCCGGCGCCTTCGCCGACCGCTTGCCGCTGCGCGTGATCAACGCGCCGCGGCGCGGCAAGAACCGGGCCCTCAACAGCGGCCTGCGCCTCCTCGACGGCGATCTCGCCGTCTTCAGCGATGACGACACGCTGCCGGAACACGACTGGCTGGTGCGCCTGCGCGGCGCCGCCGACGCGCAGCCGGCGTTCGGCGTGTTCGGCGGGCGCATCCTCGGCACCTGGGATGCGGCGCCGGCCGACTGGGTGCGCGACTGGGTGGACGCGGCGCCCGTCTTCGGCATCTCGGACGCGTCGCGTCCCGACGGGCCCTGCGACCCAACCAAGGTGTGGGGCCCTAACATGGCGGTCCGCGCCGAGTGGTTCCGCAAGGGCCATCGCTTCGACGAGCGCCTCGGGCCAAACCGCACCACCACGTACGCGATGGGCGGCGAAACGGAATTCACCCTGCGCCTGGCGATCGCCGCAGGGGTCCGCTGCTGGCACTGCGCGGACGCGCGGGTACAGCACATCATCAGGCCGCGGCAGATGACACGCGCCTTCGTCCTGCGGCGCGCCTTTCACCTCGGCCGCTGCGTGCGGCGCGAATCCCGCCAGCATGCCCGCGCTGGACGTCCGCACGTGCGGCGCGGCGCGGCGGCGATCTGCGCCGGCCTGGCGTGCGGCCTCGCCGACCTGGCCGCCGCGCGCCGCGCCGCCGATGCGCGGCGCGAGTTCGAGGCGCGCTGGCGGCTCAATCTCTGGCGCGGCTGTCTGTACGAGTCGCTGCGCTCCCGCTACACCCCGCAGGCTCCGATTGGCGACGCCGGCGCAGACCCCTGACGCAGGCGCCGCCGGCGCACCGCGCCCGGCGGTGAGCATCGTCCTGCCCACCTGGCAGCGCGGCGCGCTGGTCGGCCGGGCGATCCGCAGCGTCCTGGCGCAGACGTTCGCGGACTTCGAGCTGCTGGTCGTCGACGACGGCTCCACCGACACCACGGCGGCGGAGGTGGCGCGCTGCGCCGATCCCCGCGTGCGCTACCTGCGCCGCGCGGCCAACGGCGGCGCGGCGGCGGCGCGCAATGTCGGCATCGGCGCTTCCGTCGCCGCCTTCCTCGCCTTCCAGGACTCGGATGACGAGTGGCTGCCGGACAAGCTGGAGCGGCACATGCGCGCCTTCGCGACCTGCGGGCCGGAGGTCGGCATCGTCTACTCGGACATGCAGCGGGTGCGCCGCGACGGTTCGGCCGAGTATCACCGCTCGCCGACGATCGCCTCCGGCCTGCTGATCGATCCGGCGACGCGCTTCTACCAGGTGTGTGGCCTGGGCATTCAGTCGACCGTCATCCGCCGCGCCTGCCTGCACGCGGTCGGTGCCTTCAACGAGGACTTCCCGGCCCTCGAGGATCTCGAACTCTTCATCCGCCTGTCCCGGCGCTACCGCTTTCACCATCTCGCGGCGCCGCTGGTGCTCTACCACGAGACCGACGGCCTGTCGCGAAACCTCCCCGCCAAGGTCGTCGCCCGCACACTGCTGCTGCAGCTCTACCAGCAGGACCTGGCGCGCGAGGATGCCGGGTTCGTCGACCGCGAGCGCGAGGCGGTCGCGAGCGAGGCGGCGCGGGCGCGGCAGGTCGTGCGCGAGGCGCCGTGATCGACGTCAGCATCTGCGTCTGCACCTTCCGGCGTCCGGGCGGTCTGCTGCGCCTGCTGCGCTCGCTCGGCCGCCTCGACGCGGCGTCGCCGCGGTGCGAGATCATCGTCGTCGACAACGACGCCGACATGAGCGCCGCACCGGCCGTCGAGCAGGCGCGCGCCGAAGGCCTGCGCCTCGCGTATCTCGTCGAACCGCTGCGCGGCATCGCGCGCGCCCGCAACCGCGCCGTGGCGCCGGCGCGCGGGGAGTTCGTCGCCTTCATCGATGACGATGAAGAGGCCGAGCCGCTGTGGTTGGTGCACCTGTATGGCGAGGTGCTGCGTCACGGCGTCGACGGCGGCATCGGGCCGGTGCTGCCGCGCTTCGAGGCGCCGCCGCCGCCCTGGCTGATCGCCGGCGATTTCTTCGCGCGTCCGCGACCGCCCACCGGCACGAGCCTCGTCGTGCGCGGCATGCGCACCGGCAACGCCCTGGTGCGACGCGGTCGGCTGATGGCGCTGGGTGGCCCGTTCGACGAGCGCTATGCCCTGACCGGCGGCGAGGACACCGAGCTCTTCGGCCGCCTGGTCGATAGCGGCTGCCGCGTCATCGCCGTCGACACGGCCATCGTGCACGAGTACTTGCCGCCCAACCGGACGACGGTGCGCTACGTGTTACGGCGCCGCTTTCTCGCCGGCATAGGCTCGGCACGCGCCCACAGCGCCAGGGACCCGGGACCGCGCCATCGGTGGGAGCGCCTGCGTTGGCTGAGCTCCGGGCTGGCATGGGGCATCAGCGGTCTGCTGGTCTTCCCCGCCGCGCGCACGCGCGGCGTGACCCGCCTCGCCCTCGCCGCCCGGGACCTCGGGCGCTTCGCCTTCCACAGCGGATTCTCGTACCAGCCGTACGGGCGCGACTCGTGGCGATGAGCACTACCCTTGCTCCGACGGAAAAGATCCCACACGGAGGCACGCAGAATCAGCGATTGCGGTAGAGAGATCCGTCGCGGCCCTCGTTTCGAGCCGCCATGCCGCCATGCATCCGTTCCTCCGCTTCTCCGTGTGAAGGTATTGTCGGATCAGGGCTGGTGCCGAGGGCGCGACGGGCGCAGGTGATCGGCGCGCGACGCCGGGCTCCAAGTCGTGGCTTGCGCCGGGCCGCGCCGCCGTGGCACATCGCCGTCTGGGGGGTCTCTTTGTGCGTCCAAGCCTCGCGCTCCTACTCGGGGTCGCGACCGTGCTCGGCGGTCTGCCGGGCGTTGCGTCGGCACACGCCGACGCCGCCGAGGTCGTGCGCGAGGCGCGCGCCGCGGCGGCGGCCGCGCCGGCGGATGCCAACGCCCGGTTGCAGCTGGCGCGCGCCTTCGGCCTGACCGGCGAGTGGGCGTCGGCCCTGGCGGCGCTCGACGCGGCGGCGGCGCTCGGCGCCGATGCCGACGAGGTCGGCGCCGCGCGCGGCGGCCTCCTCTCGGCGGCGGGCGAGCATGCGCCGGCGATCGCGGAGTTCGATCGCGTCCTCGCGCGCCGGCCCGACCTCGCGGCCGTGCGCCTGGCGCGCGGCCGCGCCTGTCTGCGCGCCGGTGACCTCGTCGCGGCGGAACGCGATCTCGGCGCCGCGCTGGCGACGCTGCCGCAACCGCGCCCCGAGGACATCCTCCTGCGTCGCGACGTGCTGCTGGCGCTGGGGCTCCCGGCACAGGCGCTGGCGGCGCTCGACGCGGGCATGCTCCGCATCGGTCACATCGCGGCCCTGCAACTCGCCGCCGTCGATCTCGACGCGGCCCAGGGGGACAGCGACGCCGCCCTGCGGCGCTGCGACGACCTGATCGCCCGCGAGGGCCGCAACCCGTTCTGGTTGGCGCGCCGCGCCGACCTGCTCGCCACCGCCGGGCGCACCAGCGACGCCCGCGCCGCGTACGCCGATATCCTGACCCTGCTCAGCCACCGCGCCGGGGCCCGCCGCGCCGGGCCGTTCGAATCATTGCGCCGCCGCATCAGCGCCGCGCTCGCGGCGGCGCCACTGGGGGAATCCAACGCATGCGCCATGCAATCGGACGCGGTCTTGCCGCCCTGATCCTGCTGCTCGCCGTCGGCCGCGCCGACGCCGCCGTCGTCACGCGCGGCCCGTACCTGCAGATGCCGGGGACGACGAGTATCGTCGTGCGCTGGCGCACCGACGTCGCCACCACCAGCCAAGTCGCCTACGGCGCCGCGCCCGGGTCGCTGACGCAGAGCGTCGACGACCCCACGCTCACCACCGAGCACGTCGTCGCCCTCGGCGGCCTGTCGCCCGATACGACCTACTTCTATTCGGTCGGCGAGATCGGCGTGCCGATCGTCGGTGATGACGGCAACCACTACCTGCGCACCGGGCCGCCCACCGGCACGGCGCAGCCGATGCGCATCTGGACGATCGGCGATGCCGGCTATACCGGCGCCAACCTCAACGCCGTGCGCGATGCCTTCGCCACGTTCAACGGCAGCAGCAGCGCCGACCTGTTGCTGCTGCTCGGCGACAACGGTTACACCACCGGCACCGACGCGCAGTACCAGACGGCGGTGTTCGACACCCACCAGGCCATGCTGCGCACGACGCCGGTGTGGTCGGTGGTCGGCAACCACGAGGCCTTCTCCTCCAACTCCACCACCCAGGTCGGCCCCTACTTCGACATGTTCAGCTTCCCCACCGCCGGGCAGGTCGGCGGTGTCGCCTCGGGCAGCGAATCCTATTTCGCCTTCGACTACGGCAACGTCCACTTCATCGCCCTCGACTCCGAGCAGGCACCGGCGGCGCCCGGCACGGCGATGCTGACCTGGCTCGAGGCCGATCTGCAGGCGGCGGTGCTGCAGGATCCCGATTGGATCGTCGCCCTGTGGCACAAGCCGCCCTACAGCAAGGGGCTGTTCCACGACTCCGACGTCGAGACGGCGGAGATCAACATGCGCCAGTTCGTCCTGCCGGTGCTCGAAACCTACGGCGTCGACCTGGTGCTGTGCGGCCACAGCCACAACTACGAACGCAGCTTCCTGCTCGACGGCCACCACGGCCTGTCGGCGACGTTCGACAGCAGCCACCAGGTCGACCCGGGCGACGGCGATCCGGCCGGCGACGGCGCCTATCGCAAGGCCGCGCCGGGACCGACCGCGAACGCGGGCGCGGTGTACGTCGTCAACGGCAGCGGCAGCGAGGTGCGCAACACCACCCTCAACCACCCGGCCATGGTGCGCGGCCTGCTCGAACTCGGCTCGGTGGTGCTCGACATCGACGGGGCCACGTTGACGGCGCGGTTTCTCACCAGCACCGGCCTGATCCACGACTCCTTCCGCATCGTCAAAGGCACCGCCTGCGCGCCGGCGCCGGCGAGCGGGTGCGGGGTCGCGCCGCAGGGCAAGCTGACGATCAGCGACAACGCCGACCCGGCGAAGGACAAGTGGCTGTGGAAATGGAAGGGCGGTACGCTCGACGCCGTCGCGCTCGGCGATCCCGCCGACCAGACCGACCTGGCCGTCTGCGTCTACGATGCCGGCGGCGCCCTGCTCGGCGGCGCGCTGCCGCCCGGCGCCGCGGAGTGGACGGCGCGGGCGAGCGGCGTGTCGTATCTCGACCCCGCGCTCGCCCGCCACGGCCTGTTCAAGATGAAAATGAAGTACGCGGCCGGTCTCATCCTGGCGAAGGGGAAGGGGGCCAACGCCGCCGTGCCGGCGCTGCCGGTGGCACTGCCGCTGCGCGCCCAGCTGGTCAATCTCGACACCGCCGCCTGCTGGGAGTCGGTCTTCGCCAGCGCCAAGACCAACACCAGCACGAAGGTCGTCGCGAAAACGCCGTAGTCCGCGCGGGCACCGCGACGCGTCTGGTCGCGGTGCCCGGCGGGGGCGGTTCGCCAGGCGGCGGCGACTACTTGTCGCGTCGCGGTTTGCCGCCGCCGAGATGCGCCTGGGCGTCGGCGTGATTCTCCAACGCCTCGAACAGCCCCGACGCCAGTTCGCCGACTTCGCGGTTGACGGCGCGGATGGTCTCGTAGACCGCGCCGATGCTCGCGTCGACCAGCGTGCGCGCCTCCTTGCCCTCCTCGCCGAGCAGGCCGCGCTGCTCGAGCGCCGAGAGCGGCAGGGCGGCGATGGTGCGGTGGATCTGCTCGACCGACGTGGCGCCCTTGTCGACGGCTTCTTGAATCAGGTCTTTGACCGCTTCGATGCGCGCGATGGTGTGCTTCACGGACGTCTCCTCCTCGTCGTCGACTCAGCCGGCTGCGGTCGGCTCGGCGGCCGACCAGGTTGGGAACGAGTACTTCACGATGCGCGTCACCACCGTCGCGAACTGGCTCCAGAACGAGCCGGTGTTGTAGTGCTGTTCATACCGCGCACAGATCTCGCGCACGCGCTCGGCCATGTCCGCGTATCGCATGGCCGGCACGTCGGGATACAGATGGTGCTCGATCTGGTGGCTCAGGTTGCCGGTCAGGAAATGGAAGGTCGGGCCGCCGGTGAGGTTGCTCGAGCCGCGGATCTGGCGCAGGTACCAGGCGCCGCGCGACTCGTCCTCGAGCACCGTCGCCGGGAAGGTCTCCGCATCGGCCGTGAAGTGCCCGCAGAAGATGATCCCGAACGTCCATAGGTTGCGGATCAGGTTGGCGGCCAGGTTGCCGGACAGGACCGGCAGGAACGCCGGTCCCGCCAGCACCGGAAACACCGCGTAGTCCTTGGCGAACTGGCGCAGCACCTTGCGCAGGACCGGCGGCGCTTGGCGCCGCAGCGTGTCCAGCGGCACGCGGCCGCGCACCACCTCGTCGAGCTCGAGATCGTGCAGCGCGATGCCCCACTGGAAGAACGTCGCCAGGCCGACCGCCACCCCGGCCTGCACCAGGTGCAGCGGCTGCCACGGTTGCGAGGCGAACAGGCGCAGGAACCCGTAGCCGATGTCGCGGTCCTTGCCCTGCACGTTGGTAAAGGCGTGGTGCAGGTAGTTGTGCGAGTGGCGCCAGGCGTCGCCGTCGCAGGCGTGGTCCCACTCGTAGGTGTCGCCGCGCAGCGAGGGCTCGTTCATCCAATCGTACTGCCCGTGCATGACGTTGTGGCCGAGCTCCATGTTGTCGACGATCTTGCTGAACGCGAGCAGGCCGGCGCCGGCCAGCCAGGCCGGCGGCAGCCAGCCCGCGAAGAGCAGGCCGCGGCCGCCGATCTCGCTGTAGCGGACGATCGCCTGGACGCGGCGAATGTAGATCGCCTCGCGCTCGCCGAGGCTGTCCAGGACCTCGCTGCGCAGCGCGTCGAGCTCGGCGCCGAAGGCCTCGATCTGCGCCGGCGTCAGCGTGCGGCTGCGCCGGCGGCGGACGACGTCGGGAAGGGTCTGGGTGGCGTGCATGGCAGTTCTCCTCTGGCTCACAGGTCGAGGGTGACGGGGCCGAGCGGCTCGCTGACGCACAGGCGGATGCGACTGCCCGGCCGCGCGTCGATGGCCCCGGTGACGCGATCGCGGACGCTGCCGGACACCTTGGTGCAGGTGCAGGTGTGACAGATGCCCATGCGGCAGCCGCTGGGCGGCCGCAGCCCCGCTGCTTCAGCGATCGCCAGCAACGTCGGCTGCGCCCCCGCCACCGTGCGCGCGCTGCGGCGGAAGTGCACCGGCAGGCTGGCGCGATCCACCCCGGCGTCGCCATCGGCGGGCGGCGGCGCGAAGGCCTCGGCGCGCAGCCGGTCGGAGAGGCCGATGGCGGCCCAGTGGCGGGTCACCGCCTGCACCAGCGCGGGCGGTCCGCAGACGAACGCCCGGCGCTGCGCGTAGTCCGGCGCGCGGGCGTCGAGCTGCGCGGCCGAGAAGCGCCCTGCGCCGGCGCGGCCGCCGCCGGGCTGCTGGGCGAGAAAGTGGATCCGCAGGCGCGGGCGGCGCCGCGCCAGCGCCCGCAGCTCGTCGGCGAAGGCGAAGTCCGTGGCGCGGCGCGCGTAATAGAGGACGACCGCGTCGACCCGCGGGCGAACGCGCAACGCCGCCAGCAGCAGCGCGCGCACCGCGGTGATGCCGCTGCCGCCGGCGATGAGCAGCAGTCGCGCCGGCAGCGGCGAGGGCAGGACGAAGTCGCCCGCCGCGGCGCCGAGCTCCAGCACGTCGCCGAGCGCGGCGCGATCGTGCAGCCAGCGCGACACGACTCCCTCGGCGTAGCGCTTGACCGTGATCGCCAGCGTCGCTGCGCCGGCAGCGCTGCTGGGGCTGTAGCAGCGCTCGTGGCAGACGCCACCGACGAGCACCCGCAGCGCCACCGACTGGCCGGCGACAAACGCCACCGGGCCGGAGACCGGCCGCAGCACGAAGGTCTTCATGTCCGGCGTCTCGACGCGGATCGCCTCGAGGCGCGCCAGGGTGCGCGTCACGCTGCGCGTGGGATCGACGTGCTGCAGGACGAAATCGATCCAGTGTCGGTCGGGCAGGATGGCGTCGCGCAGGCTGAGCATCGGAGATCCTTTCGGTGTACGAGTGTGCACTGATATCGCACCGGGGCCGGGTTGAGTCAACATCTGTTCACTGAAAAACTCTGGATATCTTACCTGGAGGCTTAGGAGGTATGATTCCTTTCGATTATCCCTTGTCCGTGGTAAGGCTCTGTGCGTGCACAGTCGTAACCAACCGGAACGGCCGCCTGGACGCAGTCTGAACCTCCGCGACGAGCGCAAGTTGCAGACTCGGCAGGCGTTGATCGATGCGGCGCTGGTGCTGGCGCGGCAGGGCGGCAGCCTGGCCAGTCTGAGTCTGCGCGAGGTGGCGCGCGAGGCCGGGGTGGTGCCGACGGCCTTCTACCGCCACTTCCGCGACATGGACCAGCTCGGTCTCGCCTTGGTGGACGATGTCTGTCTGCGCTTGCGGCAGATCATCCGCGAGGCGCGGCTGTCGGCGCGGGGGGCGCGCGACATCGCCATCCAGTCGTCCGTGCGCGGCTTCGTTCAGTACGTGTTGGCCAACGATCGCGCCTTCGAATTTCTGACGCGCGAGCGCTTCGGCGCCCGGCCGGTGGTGCGCCAGGCTGTCGCGCGCGAGATCCACTATTTCGTCGGCGAACTGGCCAGCGACCTGCGCGCCGTCGCCCCGTTCGCGGCCATGCCGAGCGACGATCTCGAGATGATCGCTCACCTCGGCGTGCACACGGTGCTGAGCCTGAGCGCCGATCTCCTCGAGCTGCCCGAGGGCCAGCGGGTGCGCGAGCACGAGTTGACGGCGCGCGCCATCAAGCAGCTGCGGCTGATCTTCCTCGGTGCCCTGCAGTGGCGCCCGGAGCGCGGCGCGGTCGCGCCGCCGCCGCGCTGACGCCGCGGCCGTCCGCCGTGCACGAGCGCCCACCTGCCAGTTGCGGCGCCCTCCACGTTTCCTCCCGCGGCACTCCGCCACCGCCCGCGCCCCGCTGTGCGGGCCGCGCTGAATCCCCCTCCCTGCTGGTCGAACCAGCCGGGGCCGATTCGGCAGCTCACCCCACGTCGCGGGCCGCGCGAAGGATGGAAAAAGTCAGCGCGGCGAACGACAGGGGCGGCAGGGAGAGGTGGGCGCGGCCGGAGTCGATGCGGACGGCGTCGAAGGGGACGCTGCGGATCACGTCTGGTTGTTCGAAGGAGTCCGCCGCGGTTGCCGACGGCCCGGTGAGGAGGTCGGCGTCGACGAGGTGCGCGAGCGGCCGGTCGGCGACGGCGACGGTCAGTGGCGCCGCCGTGTCGACGCTGCGGTTGGTGGCGAAGACATGCAGCCGGTCGCCGTCGAGCATGGCGCTGGCATCGATCTCGTGCAGCGCGCCGAAGGTCGCGCTGGTGTAGGACGGCGCGTCGACGGCGACGCGCAGGGAAACCGCGCCGCGGCGGCTCGCGACCATGGCCAGCGGATAGAAGATCGACTCCAGGAGCAGCGCGTCGCCACGCGTCAACAGCGGCGCGATGCCGTTGACGATCTGCGCCAGGTTGGCGATCTTCACGCAGTCGGCGTGGCGCAGGAAGCTGTGCAGGAAGCCGGCCACCACCAGCGCGTCCTCAAGGTTGTACACCTCCTCGATGAGATGCGCCGGAAAGACGCCGCCGCCGCTGATGCCGGCGGGGTTCATGGTGCGGTACCAGACGTTCCACTCGTCGAAGCTGAGGAAGATGCGCTTCGTCGACTTGCGCTTCGCCTGCACCGCGCGCGCCACGGCATCGATGGCCTCGATCTGCCGGTCGACCAGGTTGGTCACGGCGAGATAGTCGCGCGTGTCGCCGCTCCAGTTGCCGACGTAGCAGTGCAGGCTGATGAAGTCGGCGGCGTCGTCCATGTGCGCGAGGACGCGCGCGTCCCAGTCGGCGAAGGACTCCATCATCAGCATCGACGAGCCGCAGGCGACCGTCGCGATGCCGGGATCGACGCCGCGCATCAGCCGCGCCGCGGCGCTGGCGCGGGCCGCGTATTCCTCGGGCGGGCAGTGGCCGATCTGCCACGAGCCGTCCATTTCGTTGCCCAGGCACCACAGGCGCACCCCGTACGGCTCCAGGTGGCCGTGCGCGGCGCGCAGATCGCCGTAGCGCGTGCTGGCGGCGCCGTTGCAGTACTCGACCCAGTCGCGCGCCTCCTCGGCCGAGCCGGATCCGAGGTTGACGGCCAGCATCGGCTGCCAATCCATGCGCCGGCAGAGCGCCATGAACTCGTCGGTGCCGACCTGGTTCGGCTCCTGGCTGTCCCAGGCCTTCTCGACGCGCAGCGGGCGCTGCGCGCGCGGGCCGACGCCGTCCTGCCAGTGGTAGCCGGAGACGAAATTGCCGCCCGTATAGCGCATGACGGTGACGCGCAGGCGGCGCAGCGCCGCCTGCACGTCGCGGCGGAAGCCCTCGGCATCCGCGTGCCGGCTGGCGGGGTCGTAGACGCCCTCGTAGACGCAGCGACCCATGTGCTCGAGAAAGCCGCCGAAGAGGCGCGCATCGACCGGCGCGACCTCGAAGGCGGTGTGCAGGTGGAGAGTCGTCGGCTGCATGCGCACGTCGGCGTGCGGACGCTAGCCTCGCCGGCGCATCCGTGTCGACCCCGAACGCGAGCCCCCCGAACGCGAGCGGTCAGCCGCCGCGCCGCTTCGCCGCGATCGGCTGCAAGCGCTTGCTTGGCCGACCGCGGCGTAACACCGGGAGCCGCGGCGGATGCGCTGTGGATTCGCCGGCAACGTCGACGTCGAGATCCGGCGAGGAGCTGCCCCCCTCCTCCGCCAGCGCCCGTTCCGCCGCTGGGTCGAGCTTCGCGCACTCTTCGGCCAGGCGCCGCCCCTCGAGGCGCTCCAATTGCTGGGCGACCGCAGCTTCAATGGCCTGACTCCGGTTGGGATAGCGGGCATCGCGTACCAACCGGTCAACGCGGCGCAGGGTCTGCGTGTCGAGCGTGACTGCCACTTTGGTTTTTGCCATCGACGCCTCCGGAGTGGGAGAATACGTCAGACGCATAATCCCGCAAGCTGATGGGCGTCGCGAATTCGGTGCTGAGGCTTCGTAGGTGGTTCTGCCGCCAACCACTGTGCGCAAGACCCGGATGTCCTTGATGCGGTCGGAATCCACCCGCCAAGTTCGCTGCCGAGACCAGCCGATTGTCGGTCTTCAGAAGCAAGGGACCCCTGAGCGGACAGTTTTTCAGAAGCATGGGACCCCTGTGAGGGGTGAGATGTTCAGAAGCATGCCCCCCCCCGGGCCGATCACGTGACGCTCATAGCTGCCATCCTCCCGGCGACCAGGACCTGGGGTCCAGTCGAGGGGAGGTGGGATGGCGTATCGCGAGGTCACGATGGTGGAAGTCAAAGAGGT
>Ga0163144_10000916_pt1 | contig 69607 bp, 59 predicted proteins | sample OliLak19BULKMAT1_FD_123175 | JGI IMG/M metagenome (GOLD analysis project Ga0163144, IMG submission 123175) | Freshwater microbial mat bacterial communities from Lake Vanda, McMurdo Dry Valleys, Antarctica - Oligotrophic Lake LV.19.BULKMAT1 | ecosystem: Environmental > Aquatic > Freshwater >... | reverse complement strand
GCGGCGATCCCACTTTCCTTTCTCTTTGCCATCACGGGGATGGTACAAACGAAAATATCGGGAAATCTCATGAGCTTGGGCGCAGTCGATTTTGGGCTGATTATAGATGGAGCGGTAGTCATGGTGGAGAATATCATCCGTCATCTCGCCCATCGGCAGCGTGAGCTCGGGCGTGTCCTGAGTGTCAAAGAGCGTTGCCATGAGGTTCTCATCGCTGCCAAAGAGGTGGGTAGCCCGATGTTTTTTGGGATGCTCATCGTGACGGTGGTGTACATACCCATACTCGCTCTGACGGGTATCGAGGGGAAAATGTTCAAGCCCATGGCTATTACCGTCATGATGGCATTAGTCGGTGCGCTTGTGCTGGCCCTGACCTTGATGCCTGTTTTGTGTTCTTACTTTCTCGGCGGGAAGATCGAGGAAAGGGATAGTCGTCTGGTCACATTTTTTAAAAACATATACACTCCACTATTGCTCAGAGCGCTCCGTCGCCGGTGGATATTTGTCAGTGGAGCCCTCATTTTATTTATTGCATCTTTATTCATTTTGAACCGAATGGGCAAGGAATTCATTCCCCAGCTCGATGAAGGATCTTTCGCCACACACATGATCCGCACTACAAGCATCGGCCTGGATAAATCGGTGGAAATGCAAATAGCCTCAGAAAAAGTGCTGCTCAAAAAGTTCCCGGAGGTCACCTATACCTTTAGCCGCATTGGGACCGCGGAGGTGGCGACAGACCCCATGGGGGTGAATGTTTCTGATAGCTACATTTTCTATAAGCCACAGAACGAGTGGACTACAGCCCGGAGCAAAGAGGAGTTGGCTGGTCTGATGAGCAAAGAACTCGGGATTCAGGTTCCCGGGCAGGCTTACCTTTTTTCCCAGCCCATCGAAATGAGGTTTAATGAAATTCTGGAAGGTACGCGTGCGGATATCGCCGTGAAAGTTTTTGGGGATCAGTATGATGAAATCGAGAGGATCGCCACAGAGGTCCGCGAAATTCTTGAGAAAGTGCCAGGGTCTGCCGAGGTGGAGTTCGACGCACTGGGTAAAGCTCCCCTGTTGGAAATATCTCCCGACCGTGAAGCGATGAAACGTTATAACGTCCACGTTTCCGAAATCAATGAGGCCGTTTCCACCGCACTGGCAGGGATGGAAAGTGGTGTGGTCATCGACGGGAATCGGCGTTATCCGGTGGTCGTCCGGTTACCTGAGGATATCCGCAATGACATGCAGGTGATGAAATCGCTGCCGGTGAGGACCTCTGAGGGAGGACTCTTAACCCTCGGACAGGTCGCTGAGTTTACAGTCGGGGAAAAGGTGAACTCAATTTCCCGTGAGCTAGGTCAGAGACGGGCGGCAATCATGGTCAACCTACGGGGCCGGGATGTGACAAGCTGGGTCGAGGAGGCCCGTGAAAAAACCGATCAGATCAAGCTCCCCCCAGGTTATCGCATCGAGTACGGAGGCCAGTTTAAAAACTATATTGAGGCATCGAGACGATTGATGGTTATCGTTCCTCTGTCCCTGGCACTGATCTTCATTCTGCTATTCTTTAGTTTCGGTTCTCTGCGTCAGGCGGCGCTCGTCTTTCTCTGCATTCCTTTGGCTGTGACGGGAGGTGTCCTCTCTATCTGGTTACGCGGTATGCCCTTTACCATTTCGGCGGCGATTGGATTTATCGCACTCTCTGGTATCGCCGTACTTAATGGTGTGATGCTTGTTTCTTTCATTAACCAGCTACGCGAACAGGGCAAATCCATCCGTGACGCCGTGGTAGAAGGGACGCTGACCCGTTTACGCCCAAAGCTAATGACCGCGATGGTCGCCGCGCTGGGCTTTCTGCCGATGGCCTTTGCAAGCGGGGCAGGTGCTGAGGTGCAGCAGCCTCTGGCCACGGTAGTGATCGGAGGAATCATTACCTCCACATTTTTGACATTAATCATTCTCCCCATCCTCTATGACTGGATGGAGACGCTTATCGAGAGAAAAAGTCTTTGAACCGTAATGTGCCAAAGAATATTTTTAAAAAAATAACCCAGAGAAAGAGCAGAAGTTTATGAAATACTTATTCACCTTATTGATCGCCATTCTCATGACTACGATGACCGCCTGGACGGCAGGTGATCATCATAATGTCGCCGGACCCAGTGGCGGCAAGATTCTCGAAACGAATTTAGGATATATTGAGTTCTACGTCCAACCGGATCGAAAAATCCGTATGACCCTCCTCGACGAGCAAATGAAAGCTGTTCCCGCCGGAGCACTGGTAGTCAGCGCGAGTGCCGAGACAAAGACCGGCAAGGTGGCCCTCGAGTTTGAGCGATCGGGAGGTTTTATAATCTCAAAAACCGCGCTTCCCGAAGGCAACGGATATCGCATCGTTCTTCAAATCCGTAAGGATGCCTCTGCTAAACCGCAGAATTTGCGTATCGATTTTAATTCGGAGATATGCGGGGGTTGTAAACTGGCTGAGTACGCCTGCATTTGCGACCATGCCGGGTCAGGACACAGCGGACATTAAGGTCACAGTATCAATGAGTTAGTCTTCTAGGAGTGGTTGATTGATGTTCTTTTTTTAGTTTGCTCACCTTTCTGCCCACGGGGTTTCGGGAGCAAATTGCTCATGGGGCTACGGCGGCGAAAAAATCTTTTTGATTGCGTGGAATCCGTCATTTCGCATACTCGTCGCCAATTATGAGTAAAACGTATTGTCTTTTATTTGCCGGGCAGGGTGCGCAATCAGTGGGAATGGGCCGTGATCTCGCGGAACAATTTGCTGAGGCCCGGGATGTGTTTGAAAAGGCTGATACCATCCTGGCGCGCAAACTCTCCAGGATTTGTTTCGACGGCCCGGAGGGGGAGCTGACCAAGACATCGAATTGCCAGCCCGGGATTTTCACCCACAGCATGGCTGCCCTTGCTATACTCAGGAAAAATAAGCCGGATTTACAAATCGGGGCCTGTGCAGGTTTGTCCTTGGGAGAATTCACCGCTCACACGGCTGCCGGGACTTTTTCTTTCGAGGAAGGTCTCAAGCTTGTGGAGCAACGCGGGACATTCATGCAACAAGCCTGTGACGCCACCAAAGGAGCTATGGCATCCCTGATCGGTGCTGATGAGGCGACGGCCGTGCAAATTGCGCAAGAGGCCGATGTGGATGTGGCTAATTTTAATAGCCCAGGGCAAATTGTCCTTTCCGGGGAAGCTTCGAATATTGCAAAGGCTGTGGAAGTGGCAAAAGCCAAGGGGGTGAAAAAAGTGATTCCCCTGACGGTGGCCGGGGCCTACCATTCCCGCCTTATGAAATCCGCTCAGGAAAAGCTGGGGGCTGTTTTAGCTGGAATGACTGTGGGCAAACCCGTCGAACCAGTCGTCGCAAATGTCTCTGCGCAATTTGCCCTGGAGCAAGGCGAAATCCGCCACACCCTCACCGAGCAAGTGTGTGGATCGGTCCGCTGGGACCAGTCCATGCAATATTTAATCGGGAAAGGTTACACTGATTTTATCGAGCTCGGCCCCGGTAATGTCCTCTCGGGACTCATGCGCCGGATCAATAAAGAAGCGGTTGTTTACACGATGAGTGACGTAAAATCACTCGAGGAAACCCTGTCAAAAATTTAATCGGAAGATAGGGAATCTAAGCCAAGCCGGTTTTGTAAAGATATTAATTTTTTAAAAAAAGGATTGGCAAAAGGCAACGGACACATTAACAGGGAAGCCATTCTTACAACTCATGGAAAAATCTCTAACAGGTAAAATCGCTCTCGTCACTGGTGCCGGTCGCGGCATCGGCAAAGGAATCGCACTCAAGCTTGCCCGTGAAGGGGCAAAGGTTATTGCCGTGAGCCAATCCGAGAGTTCCTTCAAGATGGTTGAGGAAATGCGGGCGGAAGGCCTGGAGGCCGAGGCCGGCCAGCTTAACGTCGCGGATTTCGCCGCCGTTCAGGAATTTGCGGAGAAACTCTGGGGTGTCCATGGCCGTCTGGATATTATTGTGAATAATGCCGGGGTCACCCGAGATACACTCATGATGCGCATGAGTGAAGAAGACTGGGATACGGTTTTGGATATTAATCTCAAGGGCGCTTTTAATATTTGTAAAGCTTTCACGCGCAATTTGCTCAAGCAGAAAAGTGGCAAAATCATCAATATTTCCAGTATTGTGGGATTGATCGGTAATGCCGGTCAGGCAAATTACGCAGCCTCCAAAGCAGGGCTGATCGGCCTGAGTAAATCCCTTGCCCGTGAGTACGCTTCACGCGGGATTCAAGTTAATGTGATCTGCCCAGGATTCATCGAAACGGACATGACCGGAAAATTAAACGATGAAATTCGTCAAAATTTACTTGCAAAGATCCCCCTGAGCCGTTTTGGTGGCACCGAAGATATTGCAAATGCCGTTTGGTTCCTGTCCAGTGACATGAGTAATTATATGACAGGACAAGTAATGACAGTGGATGGGGGAATGGTTATTTGAACAATTTTTTGAAACACTAATCGTAGGAGAAAATATATGGCAGACAAAAGCACTGAAGATCGCGTGAGAGAAATCATTGTGGAACAACTCGGGGTTACTCCCGAACAAGTGAAGCCTGAAGCTTCCTTTATCGAGGACCTCAATGCGGACTCCCTGGATACAGTAGAGCTCGTCATGGCTTTTGAAGAGGAATTCGGCGTCGAAGTCCCTGATGAAGACGCTGAAAAGCTCCAGTCGGTGGGCGACGTTATTCGCTACATCGAAGAGAAGCAAGACAAGTAATACCTCACATGTTTTGATTTTCCGGCATGGGGGAAGGGAATTTCCTTCCCCCGTGCTTTCTGGAAAATTCCCGAAAAGGTTTTTCACCTCCCCCAGCAAGATTTAATATTTTTTAAAGTGCGGGCTTGCTACATCGGCAAGTTCGCGTTTTTGTAATTAATTATGAGTGAACGTCGAGTCGTCGTAACCGGTATAGGTATTGTCTCTCCCCTCGGGATGGACTTGGACACCCTGTGGGGCAATTTGCTCGCGGGGAAAAGTGGTGTCAGCCGCATTGAATGTTTTGATGTGTCCGGCTTTGATTGTCAGATTGCCGGGCAAATCAAGGATTTCGATGGTTCAAAGTATTTTAAGAATCCCAAGGATGCCCGCCGTAATGACCGTTATTGTCAGCTCAGTGTGGCTGCTTCCGGGAAAGCTGTGGCAGACGCTGGTCTTGATTTTAGTAAAATTGATTGCACCCGTGTGGGGGTTTATGTCGGCTCAGGTGTCGGCGGGATTCTCTCCCTTGAAGAAGGGTATCGGATCCTCCGTGAAAAGGGTCCTTCCCGTGTGTCCCCCTTTATTATTCCCCAGCTCATTAGTAATATCGCTGGCGGGGTCATCGGCATCGAGCACGGTCTCCAAGGCCCGAGTTTTTCAATCGTCTCCGCTTGTGCGACCGCCGCCCATTGTATCGGCGAGGCTTATAAAGAGATCAAATGTGGTGGGGCTGACATTTTCTTGGCCGGTGGTGCGGAAGCAGCCATTGGCTCCCTCGGGATCGGCGGGTTTGCCGCTATGCGTGCCTTGAGCACCCGCAATGATGATCCGACAAAGGCTTCTCGTCCTTTTGATAAAGACCGCGATGGATTCGTCATGAGTGAAGGTTCAGCTGTTTTAATTATGGAGGAGCTCTCCTGCGCAAAGGCTCGTGGTGCGAAAATCTACGGTGAGATCATCGGGTATGCAAATACCACGGATGCTTACCACATTACCTCTCCCGCCCCTGAAGGTGCCGGTGCCGCTCGTTGCCTGAAGCTCGCCCTCGCCGGGGCCAAGCTAAATACCACGGATGTGGAGTATATAAATGCCCACGGCACATCGACCCAGACCGGGGATATTTGCGAAACCCAGGCGATTAAGACTGTTTTTGCCGATCACGCCAAAGTCCTTTCTGTCAGCTCCACAAAGTCCATGACCGGTCACTTGCTCGGCGCTGCCGGGGCGATCGAAATGGCTGTCTGTATCAAGGCGGTCCAAGAGAATATAATCCCGCCGACTATTAATCTCGATAATCCCGATCCTGAATGTGATCTCGACTACACGGCCCATACGCCCAAGGAGCGCACGGTCAATATCGCCGTAAATGACTCCTTCGGCTTCGGCGGCCACAACGCCGTCGTCATCGCCAAAAAATTCCTCGGATAATTTCAAAGGGCTATTTACGGCGTAGAGGACAATCCTTTCGACCTGCGGGGTGTAGGTCACTGGGCAGGCTTTCACTTTTTTTTCTCTCTCTATAACCTATTCGATGGGGAGATGAATTCAGGATTCTTCTGGCAAAAAAATGTGTTCGCCGTTTTGATGGGGGTTTATGACGAATCGGGACTTACCCATTTACCAGATTGAAGAAGACTTCCTCGCCGCGCTGGGCGTGTCGAAACGGGTGATTGTCCACGCACCGACGGGGTCAGGTAAATCGACACAGGTGCCCCAGATGCTGCTGGAACGGGGGTTGGCCGACAATGGACAGGTCATGATTCTTCAGCCTCGCCGTTTGGCCACGCGGATGTTAGCTGCGCGGGTCGCGTCCGAGCGCCGTGTGCGTGTGGGTGACGAGGTGGGTTACCAGATCCGTTTCGAGGATTATTCAGGATCCCAGACTCGGATTAAATTTGTGACGGAAGGCATTTTGTTGCGCCAAATGCTTTCGAATCCCCGACTCGACGGGATCGGGACGGTTATCTTTGATGAGTTCCATGAACGTCATCTTTACGGGGATATCACGCTAGCCAGGGCTTTACAGATCCAGGAAAGTATCCGCCCGGATTTACAGATTATCGTGATGTCCGCGACGCTGGCGGTCGAAGAGCTCCGTGAATACCTCGGAGCTAGTACAAAGGTTATTTCCAGTGAAGGCCGCACGTTCCCGGTGGAAGTGAGCTATTTGCGCAAGGCCGACGAGTCTCCGGTATGGGACCAGGCCTGTGAGGAGTTCGAGCGTTTGGTTGCCTCCGGGGTGGAGGGGGACTTCCTTGTTTTTATGCCGGGAGCATACGAGATTAATCGCACGGTGCAAATGATCCAGGCCAGCCGTTCAGCCAAAGGTTTTTTGGTCCTGCCTTTGCACGGAGAGCTCCAGCCGCGTGACCAAGATGCCGCCGTAGCCCGTTATGAGGCGAGGAAAGTGGTTGTATCGACTAATGTCGCCGAGACTTCCCTGACGATTGACGGGGTCCGTGTCGTTATTGATGGTGGTCTCGCCCGCATTCCGAAATATGATCCGCAACGGGGGATAAATACTTTATTGATCGAAAAAATCTCCCGTGCCTCCGCCGACCAAAGGACAGGGCGCGCCGGGCGTACAGCCCCGGGCATTTGTCTGCGTTTATGGACCGAGGCTGATCATAGGTCACGCCCCGAGCAGGAGATTCCCGAGATTAACCGGCTCGATTTGTCGGAAGTCATCCTTACTTTAAAAGCCGCTGATATCGAGGATATCCGCACTTTCCGCTGGCTGGAATCGCCCAAACCCCAGCTCCTCGACCGGGCCGAAACCTTGCTCAAGGACCTCGGGGCATTAGAGAGTGCTACCGGGCATATTACTCCGCTGGGGCGGCGCATGCTTTCATTCCCCGTGCATCCGCGTTATGCTCGTATGTTGCTTGCGGCGCAGGATTACCACTGTGTTTATCCCGTGGCCTTGATTGCGGCCTTGACCCAGGGCCGGAATATCCTGCTCCGGGGGGGAGGCAAGGAAATGAGGGAGAACCGCGAGGATATCCTGGGGGGCAGTGCGGAGTCAGACTTTTTTATGCTCATGCGCGCTTGGACCTTTGCGGATAAACGTGGATATCATATTGATACCTGTCGCAAACTCGGCATCCATGCCCAGTCCGCCCGTCAGGTGCGCCCTCTTTTCGAGCATTTCCTGCGTATTGCAAAGGAGGAAGGTCTCGACACGGAGCCGGGCCCCACCAATGACGAGGTGATCCAGAAATGTATCCTGACCGGGTTCATCGACCATCTGGCCATCCGTCTGGATGCGAGTTCGCACCGTTGCCAGATCGTTCACGGGCGTAAGGGGAATTTATCCCGCGACTCGATCGTCACCCACAGTCCCCTGGTAGTGGCCGCGGAAGTCCAGGAAATCGAGGGCCGTGACCGGGAACTCAATGTGTCCTTGGAGATCATCACGGCCGTCAAAGAGGAATGGTTACGCGAGATTTTCCCGCAGGATTTCTCCGAGGACATGGAAACAATCTTTGACGCGATCCAACGCCGGGTCACTAGTGTCCGACGCAAACTCTTTAAAGACCTGCCCCTGTCACTAAAAAAAACCGATGAAGTCGACAAGGACGGTGCCGCCCGCATTCTCGCCCTCGAGGTACTAAAGAAGAACCTGATCCTCCATGAATGGACTGATGAGGTGAATCAATGGTTTATCCGTGTGAATTTCCTCGCGAAAAATTGTCCAGAACTGGGCATTGCCGCTCTGGCCAAAGAAGATATCGCGGCATTAATCGAGCAGTTTTGTTATGGAGCGGTCTCTTATAAAGAGATCAAGGATAAACCCCTCTGGCCCATACTCCGCAGTTGGCTCAATAGCAGCCAGCTCCCGCTCATCGATAAATATGCGCCGGAAAGATTAGAGCTGCCCAGTGGGAAACGCGGGAAGATCGAGTATTTCGGTGATGGCACGACCCCGAAACTCAGCACCACAATCCAGAATCTTTTTGGCCTCAAGGCCACGCCTTCCATTGCCATGGGCAGGGTCCCTCTCCTCGTCGAAATCCTCGCCCCGAACCAACGCCCCGTCCAAGTCACCCAGGACCTCAACGGCTTCTGGACCGAGCATTACCCAAAGCTCAAGGCTGAACTCTCCCGGCGTTACCCCCGCCACGAATGGCAGTAAAAAATCCGGGACTCTGAGGGAAATCCCTTGCAAAGAGTGTGCTCTCTATTATACGGTTTACCCCCTATGAGACTCCTGCTTGTTGATGGCCATTATTACGCTTACCGTTCATTTTATGCGGTTACGGCACTGACGAATTCCCAAGGTGAGCCTACTAATGCGGTGTATGGCTTCGCTAAAGCCTTGCGTCGGATGCTCTCCGACTTGAAGCCTGATTTGGCGGTCGTGGTCTTTGACGGAGGATTACCCGCCGAGAGGATGGAGCTACTGCCCCAATACAAGCAGAACCGCTCTGAGATGCCCGCGGACATGTCCTGCCAGCTACCGGTCATTGACGGGATCACTGAGTTACTCGGGTTCCCCCGGATCGTAGTCGAGGATCAAGAGGCTGATGATGTCATCGCTAGTTACGCCGTGGCGGCAAAGGCCGCTGGCTGGGAAACGGTCATCGCCACGAATGATAAGGATATCATGCAGCTTGTGGACGGGAGCTTGACGATTTATTCCCCCGGTAAAGACGGGCAATTTTCCCTGATCGGTATCGAGGGAGTGCGAGAAAAATGGGGTGTGTCCCCCGCGCAAATTGCGGACGTGCTTTCCCTGACCGGGGACAGCGCCGACAATATCCCGGGCATTCGAGGTATCGGACCGAAAACCGCCGCTGCTTTGATCAATCAATTCGGCACGATCGAAGCCTTGCTGGAAAACCCCGCGCAAATTGCCAAAGACAAATTGCGCGAGAGTATTCTGGCCGGTGTCGACCAGATTAAAATCAACCGGCGGATGGTGGAGCTGAATACCAGGCTCCCGTTGCCGCGGGCCATGCAGGAATTTCAAGTCGTCCCGCGTTACCCGGAGCTCATTGAGGAGCTCAAACGCCTCGAATTCAAAGGTCTAACCAAGGAAGTGGAAAAGGAAGCCGGGCAATTTGTCCCGGCACCACAAACCAAACCCGCAAAATCAAAGCCTGAAACTGGTTTGCAAGGGGAGTTATTTTGACTAGGAATCCCCTTTCGAAGATGTGAGAAAAAGTACGATTCCCTTGATTTATCCTTACTCATGAATTCACAAACGACAGCGGTTCAACGTATCAAAGACTTTGCGCATGGGCTAGGGTTTGATTTTTGTGGGGTGACCACAGCGGAGGCACCGGAGCGGGCGGATTATTTCCGGAATTGGCTGGGGGATGGGAAACACGGCTCCATGCAGTGGCTAGAAAAAAATGCGGCCAAGCGCGTGAATCCACTGGAGGTCCTGCCCGGTGCAAAGTCCATTATTGTCGTCGGGCTTAATTACGGGGATGACGATCTAGCGGCGCAAATAGTGGGGGGACAAAAGCCAGCTGTTACCGGGCAAATTGCGCGGTATGCACGCGGGGTGGATTACCACGACATCATGTGGGGCAAATTGCGCGGGTTTGAGGAATTCATCAGCGGGCAATTTGCAGCGGAAACCCTTTCCTACGTAGATACCGGGCCGGTTCTTGAGCGTGACCTAGCGGCTCGGGCGGGGATTGGTTGGCAGGGTAAAAGCACCATGCTGATTTCCCCTACACTCGGGACTTATTTTTTTATTGGGGAACTCCTCACTACGTTGGAGCTGGAGCCGGACGCACCGCAAAAAGACCGTTGTGGTACATGTTCACGCTGTATCTCGGCCTGCCCGACCGGGGCGATAACGGCTCCTTATCAGATGGATGCCCGGCTGTGTATTTCATATCAAACCATCGAAAATAAGGGGGTGATCCCCGAAGGGTTACGTTCCTTGATGGGCGACCGGATTTATGGTTGTGATGATTGTTTGGCGGCTTGCCCGTGGAACCGCTTTGCACGGGCTTCGCAGGAGGCGCAATTTGCGGGGAATGAATGGACCCGGCGGCCGTCCTTACGCAAATTGCTCGCGCTGGGCGAGGAAGACTTCAGGACTCTGTACCGGGCTTCACCGGTCAAACGCATTAAACGGCGCGGGCTTTTGCGTAATGTATGCGTGGCATTAGGGAATACGGGGACGCAAGACGATTTGCCGGCATTAAAAAAGGCTCTGGAAGATCCAGAGCCTTTGGTTAAGGAACACGCCTTGTGGGCTATTCATCAAATTCAACAGCGTCCTCTTTTGACGCAATGAAAGAAATACTATTTAACTTCGCGGTGTAGCGTGTGTCGGCGCAGGGCGGGATTATATTTTTTCTTTTCGAGGCGGCCTTGGGTACGTGGGCTTTTTTTGTTTTTTGTCGTCACGTAACGGGAAGGTGATTTGCCTTCCTTGGCGGCTTCGGTGCATTCGAGTGTTATGATTTCGCGTGGCATAATATTTTAGTCCTCTTTTTCGTAGCTTTCATCATCATCATCTCCGCGCCCCATCATTTCGGCAAATGGGGTTTCGCTCGACCATTTATGGCGACCGCGGGTTTGCTTTTCCAGCTGAGCTTGGCATTCAACTGTAAAACGGGTAAAGGGTATGGCTTCCAAACGGGCTTGCATGATTTCTTTTCCGGACATCTGGCAGACGCCGTAAGTTTTATCTTCGACACGTTTGATGGCTTCTTCGATTTCGTAAAGGGCATCTTGTTCTTGGGAAAGAACAGTCAGGGCAAAGTCGCGGTCGTAAGTGTCGCTGCCTGCATCACCCTGGTGCATTCCGAGGCCGGAAGACTCGATGTGTGCCTCACGGACACTGTTTTGGGCCGTATCATGGATCTGATCCACTAATGTATCACGCAGATCAAGGAGCTTTTGTTTTTGTTGGCTCAGGAAAGCGTCCCCATAAGAGGTCTTTTTGTTGATGTATTCAACAGGGGCATCTGTCGAGGGTTTCACCGGTGAACGGGGAATGATATCCTTTTTAGTCGTAGTCGTAGGTGCTTTGGTGACAGTTTTTTTGGCGGCGACTTCCTTTTTAGGGGCAGCTGCTGTCACTGTCTTTTTTGGGGCTTTCGCGGCGACCTTCGGCTTTTGGGCCGGGGCTTTAGCGGGGGCTTTTTCTTTAGAAGCAGCTTTTGGTTTCACGGATTTCTTTTCTTTTATCTTTTTTTTGTCTTTGCCCATATACGATACGAGGCTCCTGTTACTGACAGGCGATTGTTTTTTCAATGGCCCATGATTAATCTTCAGGGAACGCAATAGCATGCCAATTCAGCCCACCGCGTCAAGCTCCGGCTTCAAGAATTATTAGAATCTTCAGGAGAACCACTTTCGTCATCGTCTTCGATCTCTTTGCGGATACGCGCTGAGACAAATGGCCTGAAAAAGCCATAAAAGAGGTAAATCATGAAGGCGATGGCTGGGGCGACATAATAATACATGACCATCAGGGCGATTAAAATAACCAAGATCGCCAGCTTTGGAATCGAGTACTGGGTCCTCCAATTGATCGATTTGAAGCTGGGATATTTGAATTTACTGAACATCATCATGGACAGGAAAAGCATCACCCACGGCAGGCCTACACGCCAAATACCGGGTTGTTTCTCGCCTTCCTCGATCCAAAGCATGAGCAGGGTGACCGAAGCGACCATGCCTGCCGCTGCAGGAATCGGTAGGCCCATAAACTCTTTCATTTGTTCTTTATCCCCGCTGGCAGCGATACAATTAAACCGGGCCAAACGCAGGGCGCCGCAGAGTAAATAAATAAATGCCACAAGCCAGCCGAAGCGGCTGTAATCATTCAAGACGATTTTAATCATGAGCAGGGCCGGGGCGATCCCAAATGAAATCAGGTCGGCCAACGAGTCGAACTGGACGCCAAAGGGGCTTTCAAACCCGCCCATCCGTGCCACGCGCCCGTCGAGCATGTCAAAGAGGAATGCCCCCAGGATCAAGAAAAGGCTGATCTGGTATTTAGTCAAGGCGGTGACCGGATCGGTGCCGTGCAGGAGTGATGCCTCGAAAATGGTCAGGATAGCCAAGAAGCCGCAGAGCAAATTGCCCGCAGTCATCAGGTTTGGGAGGAGGTATATTTTAACGGGTTGTGGTTCGCTCATAACATCCTGTACTAGTGTAAATTTTGATTTTTTAAGGTCTTTTAGCGAGAACGGTTTCCCCGCCTTTGACTCGTTGGCCGACTTTGACGGTGACTTCACAGTCCATCGGCACATAAAGCTCGGTGCGTGAGCCGAATTTGATAATGCCGATCCGGTCGCCCCGATGGAGCTCATCCCCGACCTCGCGCCAAGGAATAATCCTGCGAGCGATCAGACCGGCAATGACACGAACTGCGATCACAAAGCCGTCTTTGTCGATGACCCAGAGTTGGCGTTCATTTTGATTCGAGCATTCCGGGTCCATCGCATTCAGGAATTTGCCTTTGGTGTAGGTCAGGTGAGTGACTTTCCCGGCGTATGGTGTGCGGTTGACATGGACATCAAAGATATTCAGGAAAACGGCGATCCTCTTCATTTTCACCTTCAGTATCTCGTTTTCCACGAGTTCCTCAATCGCCACGACTTTGCCGTCAGCTGGGGAAAGGAGTGATTTCTCATCGGCAGCGGAGTGGCGTTCGGGGTTGCGGAAGAAATTAAATACGAAAGCCATCAGGATGATATCGATCACGGCGAAAATCATGGAAATGATTTTAAAGGTGTTCGGGACGGGGAAGAAAAGCAATACATGGAATATGACCCAGAGAAGCATCATTCCCAGAATCAGGCTTTTGGCGTAACGCCATGTTAAATTAGTGTCTTTCATGAGGGGTATCTTTCTAAATCATACCGGGGAGAAAGAAAAACTCTTTTCTTCAAAGAAATTTTTGTCGATTTTCCCGGCGGTTATCCGCTATATAGGAATTTCATGCACCCGTAGCTCAATTGGATAGAGTACTGGCCTCCGAAGCCGGTGGTTCGGGTTCGAGTCCCGACGGGTGCACCATTTTTCTAAAAATATGTGCGGAATCTTTGGATATGTCGGGGAAAGACAGGCCGTTGACTTGCTGGTGGACGGATTAAGAAGGCTCGAATACCGGGGGTATGATTCCGCGGGTGTGGCCCTTATTGATCAAGGTCATTTGGGCATTACGAAATCAGTCGGCCGGGTCGACCAGCTTGCCGCTAAGCTTTTGGATCACCCCGTTTCCGGTTCTTTAGGCATTGCCCATACCCGCTGGGCCACCCATGGAGAACCCAGTGATGCGAATTCCCACCCGCACCTCGATAGATCCGGCGAAATCGCGCTGGTCCATAATGGGGTTATTGAAAATTACGCCATTCTCAAAGAGAGGTTACAGGCGGCAGGACACCATTTTCATTCACTCACAGATACGGAAGTCCTTGCACACTTGATCGGGGTTTATTTTGAAAAAACCGATGTCTCCGCGCAAATTGCACAACGGTTACGTTCGGCGGTGAAGTCCGCACTCGAAGAAGTCCAAGGCACTTACGGGATCGCCGTTATCCATCAAGATTGCCCGGATACGATCATCGCCGCCCGGCGGGGGAGCCCTTTGATTATCGGGGTGGGCAAGGGGGAGAATTTCATCTCAAGTGACACGGCTGCCCTGGCCGCACAGACCCAGACGGTTATTTACCTCCAAGATTTCGATCTGGTCATGCTCCAAGCAGGGGGGTACGAGATCGAGTCCCTGCGTTCGGGCCCCGCCCAGAGGAGTGCGACCCAGATAGAATACTCTGCGGATGCCGTGGAGAAAGGTGCATTCGCTCACTTCATGCTCAAGGAAATTTTCGAACAACCCCGCACGATCGAAAATGCCTTGCGTGGCCGTCTCAACCGCGACGAGGCTACCGCCGTTTTTGGTGGGTTAAATCTCACGGCGGGGGAATTACGTTCCATTAATAAAATCATCCTCTGCGCCTGTGGCACGAGTTGGCATGCGGCATTGCTTGGGGAATACCTCTTTGAGCAATTTGCGGGAATCCCGGTCGAGGTGGAGTACTCGAGTGAATTCCGCTACCGCAATCCGCCGATTGAGATGAATACGCTGGTTTTTGTATTGTCACAGTCCGGGGAGACAGCGGACACGCTGGCCGCCTTACGCGAGAGTAAACGCAAAGGGCATAAGACATTAGCGATCGTGAATGTCGTCGGCAGTACGATTGCCCGTGAAGCCGACGGGGGTATCTATATGCATGCCGGCCCGGAGGTCGGCGTGGCTGCGACGAAGTCCTTTACTTCCCAGACTATTATCATGACTTGCCTAGCCCTGCTCATGGGACGCCTGCGCAATTTGTCCTATTCCAAAGGCAAGAAAATCATCGCCGCACTGGAGGAATTCCCCACGCTAGTCGAGGATGCCCTTAAACAAGCGGACCATATCCGTGCCGTCGCCGCGCAAATTGCCCCGGCCAAAAGTGTTTTTTTCCTCGGGCGCCAGTTTAATTTCCCCATTGCCCTCGAGGGTGCGCTCAAGCTCAAGGAAATTTCTTACATCCACGCGGAGGGTTACCCCAGCGGCGAGATTAAACACGGGCCGATTGCCTTGATTGAACCCGGCCTGCCCACGGTACTGATCGCGACGCAAGACGACGTGTATGATAAAAATATCAGTGCCTTGGAGGAGATTAAAGCGCGGGGTGGTAAAGTCATTGCGCTGGGAAATGCCGGGGATAAATTACTCCAGCAAAAGGCGGATGCGTTTATTCCCGTGCCCCTCACACGTGATTTCCTCCAACCGATCCTGAATATGATACCGCTCCAGCTACTTTCTTATTACACAGCCGTAGCCCGCGGTTGCGACGTGGATAAACCCCGTAACCTCGCCAAGAGTGTCACAGTAGAGTAAAAAGGGGGGCCGTTTTGTTTTAAGGCAGGTAATCACTGACCAGATCGATGACACTCATTAATTCTGCGCGTCCGCGGAATCGTTTTTCATTTTCGAGCCGGTCACGGAGTTTGTACAAACGGCTTTTGGAATAACGGTCGGCAGGGATAGCGACGGCCATTATCTGTTCTAGATAAAGAATAAATTTTGTTTCGGTTTTCATGAGCCGTGGAAGAGCTTACTGTAGCTTTCCTGAAATACAAACCTGTTTTGGATCAAAAGGGCATGGACCCCCCGTTGACTCATAAGTTTTGACACCGGGGAAGGGGAAAAGCAGGCGGAAAATAGGTTGCCCGGCAGGGGGGATCGCTGTAGATTCGGGGAATGCCTATTATCTCTGTTGTTACCGGTGCAGGTGGTTTTTTGGGATCCCATTTGGTTGAACGCCTAATGGAGGAGGGTCACGATGTTGTGGGGATTGATAATTTTGTGACGGGGAACCCGGAGAATCTAGCGCATCTCGCTGGCAATCCGCGTTTCCGCTTCATCCGCCAGGATGTCACGGAGTTTATTTTCCTGCCCGGCCAAGTGGATTATGTTTTTCATTTTGCATCCCCGGCCAGCCCGATTGATTATCTGGAGATCCCGATTCAAACTCTGAAGGTCGGGGCACTTGGCACTCATAATACCTTAGGACTGGCCAAAGATAAAAACGCCAAATATTTTATCGCCTCGACATCGGAGTGTTATGGTGACCCGCAAGTCCACCCGCAACCGGAGAGTTACTGGGGACATGTGAATCCTGTCGGGCCACGCGGCTGTTACGATGAAGCTAAACGTTTTGCCGAAGCCATGACCATGGCCTACCACCGGGTTCACAAAATCGACACACACATTGTCCGTATCTTTAATACTTACGGTCCTCGGATGAGACTCAAAGACGGTCGTGTCGTCCCGGCTTTTATCAGCCAAGCGTTAAAAGGGGACCCCATGGAGGTCTTTGGGGACGGCTCCCAAACACGGTCATTTTGTTATGTGGATGATCTTATTGACGGAATATGGAAATTATCACAGGCAGACTTTCATGAACCCGTCAATATTGGGAATCCGTCGGAATATACGATTTTAGAATTTGCTGAATTAATCAAAAAAATCACGAATAGTAAGAGTGAAATCATCTTTAAATCATTGCCGAAAGATGATCCAAAACAAAGAAGGCCGGACATAACTCGGGCAAAAGAGCTTTTAGGGTGGACACCTAAAATCACTGTGGAAGAAGGTCTTAGGAAGACAATTAAGTATTTTGAAGGTAAAATATAGATTCCATAAGGCTAAAAGAAAATGATAAATTTATCTTGCGCTGTTACAAACTGCTCCTTATTCTGCGAAAACAAGTAAAAACAATTAACAATGTAATTTCGAGGATATATGGATACGTCAACGCCGAATGCAGGACTTCGCAGGCCGGTCTTGCTCATTCACAAATCAGCTCCACTAGTCGTTTTGTCGGCTCGTAACCCTATTTCCATTAGCTCAACCCCTGCATATACACAGACTCCACAAGCACATTCCACCGAATCAACGACCTCAGGGGGATCATTAGGATTCAGCCCGAAACTCAAAACTGATATCAGTGCCCCCGCCCCAGTAGGAACAGAAAAACCTAAGGCTATCCCGGTCATTCCGATTTTCACTCCCGCCGTCAGGGCGGTAATTAATCCCCCTTCAAAAGAGGAGGAGATTCAGCTCGCCAAAAAAGCGTCTACACGCGTAGAGATTCCATCAATTCGCCCGGTAGCCTCGGCACCGGAAGGTTCTCCCATCAAGCCACCTACGATTACCACGCCGGCAGCAATGGGTACCCCCTCAGTGAGTCCGCTCTCAGCGGTGAGACCCCCCATGGCTCCACCGATGAATTCCCTTGGGGGAGGATTGCCTCCGAAACCAGCTACCCCGCCAGCCGCTCCTCCTCCTGCACCAGCAGCCGCAGCTGTTTCTGCGCCTGCAGCCGCAAATCTTTCGCAAGCACCTGTGGTGAATCCACCGGTCCCTGCCGCCATTTCCGGTGCCCCTGTACCAGTGGCCCCTCCGAAACTCGCTGTGCCCGTTTCTTCTCTGACACCGAATGCACCGCAAATTCCTGCGGTTCCTTCACCAGTATCAGCGATTTTACCTGCACCTCAGCCTGTGGCAAATGCCGGTTCACTCCCTGTAAAAACAGCTGTCGCTCCCATGCCCGCCCCAGCCCCAGTGGCCTCAGCAGCAGTTCCGGCTCCGTCAGCACTTCCGAAACCTCTTGTCCCGGTAGCTGCTCCCGCCCCCGTTCCAGTAGTATCAGCGGCAGTTCCTGCTCCGTCAGCACTTCCGAAACCTCTTGTCCCGGCAGCCGCTCCCGCCCCAGCTCCAGTAGTATCAGCGGCAGTTCCTGCCCCGTCAGCATTTCCGAAACCTCTTGTCCCGGCAGCCGCTCCCGCCCCAGCTCCAGTAGTATCAGCGGCAGTTCCTGCCCCGTCAGCATTTCCGAAACCTGTCGCCCCGGTAGCCGCTCCTGCGCCTGCAGCTTTAGTGTCCGCGACACCTGCCTCCGGATCTGCATTACCACCGAGACCGGTAGCAATTCCGGCAATAGCTATTCCGGCAAAACCGATACCTGTCCCTGCGATTCCAAGTCCATCAAGCGGGATTAGCTCTGCTCCAAAACCCACGCCGAAAAAAGAAACGGTACGGATTCCTTTACCGCCGAAACCAGCTGCAGCGACAAAACCGGTTCCTCCACCAGCCGGAAAAAGTGCCACATCCCCGATTTCTTTGCCAGGCTCTCCTTCATCAGGATACATGCCGAAAGCGGCCTCCTCAGTAAGCCCCTTGATTTCGCCGAAAAAAGAAACGACCCGGGTTAAAATTCCTTCCGCACCGCCGAAATCCGGTACGGCAAAAATCACCCCGGGCGTGGGTGTAGCAAGTGCCGCTTCTGCGGCAACAGTCATGACACCGTCACAAGTCGCTCCAACCAGTGTGCCTAGACCGGTTGCTTCTCCCTCTGCTGTAGCGGCCCCCATCGCTGTCGCCCCTACAGGAGTGAAACCTGCAGTAAACCCCACAGCCGCTGCTCCGGGTGCTCCGACGGTCAGGCTTCCTCAGACACAAGTCCTTCCCGCCCCTGCCACCCCGACACCATCGGCTTCATCCCCGCAAATGAAATCGGTGGTTTCAGCGGAGAGTGCACCCCAAAATACGATTATATGGGATGCTTTGGCGGGTGTCTCTTGCGTGGCAGTGGCCACAGCGGTCTTTTTCCTCGCAAAAGCGGCAAATTGGTTATGACATAAATTCAGTGTTGCAAGGCGGGCCGTCGCAGGTAGATTGCCTGAACAGTAACTTCAACAAGGAATTTTTTATCATGGCTAGTGAAAATGTATTAATTTTGAACGAGAGTAATTTTGAGGCAGAGGTCTTAAAGTCGGATATCCCTGTATTGGTTGATTTTCATGCTATCTGGTGCGGTCCCTGCAAAATGCTCGCCCCACTCATCGACCAGATCGCCGAAGAGAAAAAGGGCTTAGTCAAAGTCACCAAAGTCGATATCGACAATAACCACGGGATCGCCGCCCAATACGGGATCAGGGCTGTACCGACCATATTGATTTTCAGCAAAGGACAAGTCCGCGAGCAAATCGTCGGAATGACCACAAAGAAAGAACTTGAGGCGAAATTATCCGGGGCGGCATAATATTACCGCACTCACCCGTTGAATTTTTCACTCATCCGCCATGTTTTCCCAAAGCCGCTTGAAGCAATTTGCTTTTGAGCGGCTTTCTACTTGGGTTTTAGCCAGCCTTTTGCTGGTTTGGTCGCTGGCAAATGCTGTTGGTTTACGTAATGCACTGATGGTGCTTTTTATCCTGATGGCATTTGAAAATATTGTCCGGACAAAAAAAATCATGCCCGGGATTCCTACCGGACTAAAGTTACTCCTTCTAGTCTTTTTCTTGCACACATCCGTGAGCCTTTTTTTGTCAATTGACTTCCAGTACTCCAAACAGCGGTGGTGGGCGGATTATGGTGCCCCGGTTTTATTGGCCCTTGGTGCGGTGCAATTTGCCCGGCAATTGGATTACAAATTGATTTTAGGTGCTATTTTTGCCGGGTTATTGGTTAACGGGATAGTTGATGGCTGGCAGGTTTATCGATTCATGGATAATACCGAGTGGCGCGGGGTCTTTTCGGATTATGGATGGGAGAATGGTTTTTTACTCCTGAGCCTGCCCTTGATCCTGTCTGTTTTTACTTTTGACCATCACTTCTCCACTGGGCGAGCGGGATTTTCCTTTTTTATGGTTGCCTTTGCATGCGGGTTCATGGCGTCCCTGTCCTCTTGGGCGCGTGCGAATCAATTATGTTTTATGGCGGCCATGATTTTAGCCTTGAGTGTCTTAGTTTGCCAGAGGTCTGGGGAGGGGAGGTTCCGCATGAGGTTGTTAGTTTTTTATGTGGTGATGGGCGGGATGGCCATTATTTTCCGGTTTTTACCGAGTTGTTTCTGGATGGGGCCCATCACGAGCTTAGAGTTTGTTCTGGCAGGGTTACTGATTCCAATGGTTTTTTTTGTTGTGCCCGCAGGTTTCCGGAAAAGGTTTGTTCCCGCCGTGATTATCGTCGTTGTGATGACCTCCATCCTTGGATTAATCATTCTTTACCAGATGGCGGGTCTTAAAAAGACGCATTCGGAATTAGTCAGGAAATTTTCTTATCAGGAAGTCGCCCATAATGCCGGTGTAGTACCCTTTTTCGGATTCGGCCCGGGCCGGGATATTGTTTTTGATGGGATTCCCAGCTGGTTACCCCGGATGAATGAATATGTTTATCCTCAAATTAACTGTCCAATCCCTGTGGAAGTGCCGATGGATCATGGGCGCATCAGGGGACACTCCCACATCCAGTGGATTAATTGGCGTTTCGAGCTGGGTTATCCCGGGTTAGTGATGATCGTGGGGTTGATTGGTTATTCGCTCTATTTGCTTTTAAAAATGATGTTGGCGAACCGTTATGGTCCAGTAAATCTCGCCCTCGGCTCTTGCCTACTCGCCTTTACGCTGAATATTTTTATGGGGCAACTGTTTAACGCCGGATTTGCCCAACAATTTTGGGTGATGTGGGCTTTGTTTATTGCAAATTCCGCGGGAAGCTTGAAAGATAACCGCACGACATGATTTATTTTATATTACCGGAAAATTTTGATTCTGTCCGTGTGAATTGTGGGGTGGAGGCGATTCAAATCGAGGCGGCCCGCCGGAATTATCCCCACCAGATCCTGCACCGACCCACGGATGATTTATTCAACGAGCCTCCGGCCATGGTGATGATTAGTTTTAAGCAATATTTCAAAAACCTCGGCATTTTTTCGCGTTGGTTTTCCCAGCTCAAAAAAAAGGGTTGGATCATTTCGATCTATCACATAGATGCCCCTTGGAATAACGGCCTGTCGGAATTCCGCTGGACCATTATCAAAAAACTTTTTTGGCCTTTCGACATTTTTTTTACACACGCCGTCGAGGAGGATAGTCCCCGGACAAAATCCGTTGTTTACCTACCAAACGCCTGTGGTGTGGAGTTAATCGACGTGACGCAAGAGTCTCCCACTTATGATATCGGGTTCTGTGGGAATTTTAACCCGAAGAATAAAGAACATGCCAAACGTATAAAGTTACTGGGGGAATTCACCACCGCATTTGAGGAGGCGGGAATCTCATTCATCAAGAGTCAGGATGACGGTAAAATGGACACGTGGCTGAATCATGCACGCAGTTGCTGGCTCCAGCTTTCTATCGGCTCTGCCGCGGATAAACCCGACCGGATGTCGCATGGTTTGCCCGCTCGTGTTTATGGTTTTAGCAGTATCGGGGCGCTTACCGTGATCGAACCTCGCAAACACCTCGCGGATGATTTTCCGGATGAATATGCCTTACCGACATTCCACTCCACCGATGAATGTGTAGGGATCGTAAAGGATTTGATCAAAGATAAGGAGGCGTTAAATGAACGCCGCCGCAAATTGCTCGGATTCAGCCGCCAAAAACACCTCTACACCCAGCGTTTGGACAAAGTGCTTGAAGCCGGGCGGAACGTAGGGTTAAACATTTCCTAGACTATGGCATATGAACAAGTGGCAATCGTGGGTTTGGGATATGTGGGGCTGCCCCTGCTACTCCGATTCTCGGAAAAGGGGATAAAAGTCCTCGGACTGGATATTGACTCCAAAAAGGTTGATTCCCTGAAAGCCGGGCAATCCTATATTAAACACATTTCCGCCGCGCAAATTGCGGCTTGTTTTGCAGACGACTCGCGCGCGGATGCCTCTACGGACTTTTCCCGCATCAGTGGATGTGATGCCGTGATCATTTGTGTGCCCACCCCGCTGACAGCAAATCGTGAGCCGGATATGAGTTATGTTTTCGGCACGGGCGGGCAAATCGCTCCGCACCTGAAAAAAGGCATGCTTGTTGTCCTTGAGTCCACGACATATCCCGGGACGACGGATACCGACCTGCGGGAGATACTGGAGAAAAATTCCGGCCTGAGAGCGGGCGAGGATTTCCATTTAGCTTTTTCCCCAGAAAGGGAAGACCCCGGTAATAAAGACTTTAAAACCAGTCAAATCCCCAAAATCGTCGGGGGCCTGACTCCGGTGTGCCGGGATAAAGCGTGTGAACTTTACAGCTTGGCCATCGACCTGATCGTGCCAGTAGCCTCTTGCCGGGTGGCCGAGGCGATTAAACTCACTGAGAATATTTTCCGTTCGGTGAATATCGCGATGGTAAATGAATTAAAGATTGTATATGAAAAAATGGGGATCGATATCTGGGAGGTCATCGAAGGGGCGAAGACCAAACCTTTTGGGTTCATGCCATTTTATCCGGGCCCGGGATTGGGTGGGCATTGTATCCCGATTGATCCCTTTTATCTGACTTGGAAAGCTCGCGAGTACGGGATGCCTACACGTTTTATCGAGTTGGCAGGTGAAGTGAATACCGCAATGCCCGCCTATGTGATCCAACGTACCCTCTTGGCCTTAAACTCCGTGGAGAAATCGATCAAGGGCGCCAAGATTTTGATTATCGGTCTGGCTTACAAGCCCGATGTGGATGATGACCGTGAGAGTCCGTCTTATGAGTTGATGGCTAAGCTTGAAGAATTAGGCGCGGCGGTCGCCTATCATGACCCTCATATCCCGGTCATCCGCCCCTCGCGACATTACGCCCGGTTTGCCGGACGTGAAAGTGTGCCTGTCACATCCGCAGAGATCCAAGGTTATGACCTGGTCCTGATCTCCACAAAACACAAGGACGTGGATTATCCCCTGATCTCGGAGGCAGCAAGGCTCGTCGTCGATACGCGTAACGCTCTCAATCAATCACCAAAAGTCTGGAAAGCTTAATCCTATGGGACATTATCTTGTAACCGGAGGGGCCGGATTTATCGGCTCCCATATTGTCGAGCACCTCATCGCACGCGACTATCGTGTCACTGTACTCGATAACCTCGTCACCGGGCATAAATCGAATCTGGCCCCGGTCTGGGATCGTATTCGTTTTGTCGAAGGCAGTATCAATCAAGAAAAAGCCCTCGATGAAGCCTTGGCAGGTATCGACGGGATATTCCACCAAGCAGCCATTCCCTCCGTGCCACGTTCGGTCAAAGACCCTATTGAAACACAAAATGCTGGTGAGGTGGGGACTCTGCTCCTCCTGAAAAAAGCGGTGGAGTATGGTGTCAAAAGGGTTGTGTATGCGGGTTCATCGAGTGTTTACGGGGATACTCCCACACTGCCTAAACATGAGGATATGTGCCCGAGCCCGCGCAGCCCTTATGCCGTGAGTAAACTCGCGGGTGAGTCTTATATGACCACTTTTGCGCGTTGTTATCCGATTGATACGGTGACCCTGCGGTATTTTAATATTTTTGGACCGAGGCAAGACCCTGATAGCCCTTACTCCGGGGTCATGGCGAAATTCTCCACGGTCATGAGAGCTGGGCAAGCCCCATTGATTTTCGGGGATGGCTCACAAACGAGAGATTTTACTTTTGTGGATAATGCCGTTGAGGCGAATTTATTATCGATGTTCTCGGATAAACCTTTGGAAGGGGAAGTCATGAATATCGCCTCCGGCCAGAGGGTGTCCCTCTTGGACGTTATCAATGAGTTTAACCATGTCCTAGGCACTTCCTTCACCCCGCGTTTTGAACCAGCCCGCGCGGGGGATGTGAAAGATTCCTTGGCGGATTTGACCAAAGCCGCCCGCCTGATCGGATACACGCCGAAAGTTTCCTGGCAAGAAGGTGTCCTCCGTTTGCTGGACTCCGAAAGAAATGGATAATAGACCCATGAACCGGAATCGACTGGTGTATATCGTCAATGTCGATTGGTTTTTTATCAGTCACAGGCTCCCGCTTGCTTGTGCGGCCTTGGAGGATGGGTGGGATGTCTGGATTTTTACCACGGACACTGGGCGTGTGGATGAGTTAGCCAGCCGGGGGTTCCATATCAGGAAAATCCCCTTGGGCCGGGCCATGCAAAATCCGTTCCTGGAGCTCTATTGTTTTTTATCGATTTTCTGGGGTTTACTCACACTCCGTCCGGCAGTGGTTCATTGTGTCGCATTTAAAGCGGTGGTTTTCGGGGGGTTGGCTGCACGGTTGTGCAGGATTCCCCGCATGATCTTGGCGGTAACCGGTTTTGGCAGTACATTCCTGACGACGACTTGGAAAACCAGACTCTGGCGTAAAGCTGTTTTTTCCCTGATGCAGTTTATTTGCGCTTCCCCGGGGGCAAAAGTCATCCTCCAGAACCGTGATGATGTGGCGGAATTCATCTCTGCACAAATCGCCACCCCCGCGCAAATTGCACTGATCAGAGGCTCGGGAGTGGATATTGATGAATTCATCTTTTCCCCGGAGCCTGACATGGCCGGGGGTTTTGTCTGCACCTTGCCGGCCCGCCTTCTCCGGGACAAGGGGATTTATGAATTTGTCGAGGCGGCAAAAATCCTCCGGGCCTCGGGCAAGATTCCGGGGTTAAAAATGGTTTTAGCCGGAGGGATCGACCCGCACAATCGTAGTTCGATCTCCGGAGATGAACTCGATGAATGGGTCGGCAGTGGCCTGATCGAATGGATAGATCACCAGAAGGATATGGTGAGAGTTTATCACCAGTGCCATGTGGTGGTGTTACCTTCTTACCGGGAAGGTTTACCGAAAGTCTTGATTGAAGCCGGTGCTTGTGGCCGTGTATCGGTTACTACCGATGTGCCCGGATGCCGGGAGATTATTTCCCACGGCGTCAATGGTTTGATTGTTCCCGCCAAAGATGGTTCCTCTATTGCTCAAGCCATTGAAACCCTTTTTTCTGATGCGCCATTCCGTTTACAGATGGGCCGGCGAGCCCGGGAAATGGTGGTCGACGGTTATGACATTCGTCAAGTAATCAGCAAAACCTTGTCACTCTACCGGTAATGGAGTCCAGCTATTTGGACATTTTTCTAACGAGTCGCTGAAAGCCTCGAGGGAAATTCCCTTAGCTTTTGGGCGCAGGATGCAAATGAACCAAGACTTTGGTGAGCTGGCGGAGCTGGTGGATATCGATTGGTTTTGGCAAAATGGTGATCGGGCCTGTGGAAAGGACGCGATCAAGGACCTTATTATCCACAAAAGCGGTGATAATCACCACCATGAGATTTGGCTGGGTCTTTGAAATATACTCGTAAATCTGGTCGCCAGACATTTCAGGTAATACCATGTCGAGGAATACGAGATCGTATTTTTTTGCGGAAATCTTGCTCATGGCCTCTTGGCCATTCAGCGCGGAGTCAATGTTGCAATTATCCTCAATCAGTACATCTTTAATCAATTGGTGAATCATGACCTCATCATCAATAATGAGGATTTGTGGGGTCGCTACAGGCGCATCCGTTTTCGCTTGATTTGCAGATGAAGAAGAGTCAGATGCGGACTTCCCGAGGATTTGAGTGTCGATCTCGTCCTTTTTAATCCTCCAACGACCCCCGATTTGAACGGCGGGTAATTGCCCCCTCTGAACCAAATAATATACTGTGGGTACAGGAATTCTGAGGTAATTAGCTGCTTCTTTTACAGTTATCAGATTAGGTTGTTGAAAATTATCGTTATCCACAAATATAATACCAGTCTTTTTAATATTTATAGTAGTGATAGCTATTTTTGCAACCATTTAATTCAGTAATAGGAATCAAAATGAAGATTTATTACGTATAATTCAGGTGTTGTTTTTGGAAATTAACTCCCCCTTGTTTATCAACTAAACGAGGTCAAGATGGGGAAGTCCACAAGCACCGGGTGAAAAGAAGAATTCAATCAGGCAGCGTTCGTTACCAAGACGGATTTAGCCGGAACGCCCCCCGATCCTTGGAGAACGGCTCTCTTGCCGTTGGTCGGAGCAATTTGCAGCACGAATCGCACGAAGGGGAGGATGTTCTAAGTGCGAGGTGCTAGGTACTCAGTTGTAGGGCGACCGGCCCGGTTGCCGAATGCCGGATGTGTGCTGTGAAACTCTCTGGCCCGTGGTAAGCAGGGCCGCTTGCCCTACACATTCTGCTAACTTAGCACCTAGCACTTCCTTCCTGGCTAATATATTTTTTCAATTGGACGAACGCTAACTTTCTATTGGACGGATATAAACTTGCAATTAGCCGATTCATTCATCTTGTGGGTGAGCAAAGGGGATATGAGTATCTGACTTTTGATGATGATGTGCAAAAGTCAGTGGCACAATCCGATCCTGTCGGATTTGTCGCCAGCCTGCCCGAAAAGGTGATTTTGGATGAAGTCCTGCTTTTGCCCTAGCTTGCCGATTCAATGGCCGGACGATTAGACATTTTGCGGCTTCATCCAATCACACAAGCCGAACTCTGCGGAAGTAAACCCCGATTGATCACAAAGCTTTTGAGCGGTGACTGGAAGGCCGGGGTGAGCGGGGTGCGCCAAGGCAAGGATTTAGCCCGGGGGATCACCCGCGGGGGATACCCTGCCGCTTTAGCACGCAGCTCTGCCCACAGACAAGCCGCTTGGTATCGTGATTATGTTGAAACATTGATTTAACGGGATATTCGTGACTTGGGGCATATCATGGCCCTTGATGCCCTGCCCCGGCTCCTGAGTCTGGCGGCAGGACAAGCCGCCTGCCTGGTCAATGTTTCCGAGCTAGCGGCACCTTTCCAGATCAGCCGCCCCACGATCCGCGAGTATTTGACTCTCTTGGCGAGGATTTTCCTCTTAGGAGAGCTCCCTCCCATGGCACAGCAACCGGTTGAAGCGTCTCATCAAAACGGGCAAACTTCATTTTGGGGATACCGGCTTGGCGTGTACCATTTTAGGATTGGATGAGGAAACTCTTTGGCAGGATCGTTCCGCTTTCGGACGGCTTTTGGAGACATTTTATTATCAGGAATTGCGTCGACAATCCACTGGGCGTGCCCAGTTTGTGAGTTTCAGCCACTTCCGGGATAAAGATGGGGTCGAAGTCGATATCGTTATTGAATCAGCAGGTAAGATTGCGGGAATTGAAATTAAGGCATCATCAACGGTGACTGAGGCGGATTTTAAGGGCCTGCGCAAATTGCATGGCGATACGGGCAAGACCTTTTCCTCCGGAGTCTTGCTTTATGACGGGGAATCTATCGTGCCATTCGGCCCTCAGCTCTTCGCTGTTCCCATCTCGTATCTCTGGGGATAAAATCCCCTTTGAGGAGCGCAATTTGCACCACGGAGTGCAGGAAGCCCACGAATATAATATGTATGATTTGGGTTGTGAGGAAATGGGAGATTTTTAAATGACCGCAGATATCCTCGGACTATCTACCGGGGCTAGTTGCTTAACAAGGAGGTTTATGATTTTGTTTTTGAGATTTTAACCGCAGAATATTTGTATGAAGGCTGTCGGGAATAAGGATCGAAGCTGTCTTGGGTAAGCTTGTTCACCTCGACAAAATGCATGGGCATGAATAATTGTCCCGGTTTTATATTGGGCGTGACCCGGGCCACGCAAATAATTTTTTTGCGGGATGATTCGACTGTAACGGAGTCACCGGTATAAATATTCGACAGGGCAGCATCCTCCTGATTAATTTCCACGCAAAGGCAGTCAGGAGATAATGCATTTAACACATCAGACTTGCCGCTCCGTGTGAGTGTGTGCCACTGGGAGGAGCTTCCCCTGCCGGTGAGTAGGATAAAGGGATAATGATGATTTATTTGCTCTGATGGAGCGTTTGGCATTTCAAAAATAAATTTCGCCCGGTTTGTGGGAGTGAAAAATAGGCCATCAGAAAATAAACGACGTTGATCACTCGTTAATATATCCCCCTCCCGGAAGGGCCATTGAATGCCATGGGCATGATCGATCATTTGATAGTCCCGTATTCCTGTCAAATCACAGGGCTGGTCTTTGGAAATATCTTTGATGATTTGAAAAACTTCTTCCGGGCTATTCCAACGATCAAATTCAGCCCCGCAACCCCATGCATTCGCAATCAGTTTAAAGATGTTAAAATCTGATAGTGCTTCTCCGGGTGCTTTTCTGACTTTCTTAATTAAACCAATCCGGCGTTCAGAGTTAATCATCGTGCCATTCTTTTCTCCCCATCCAGCCGCAGGCAAGACTAAATCCGCAATTTGCGCGGTATCGGTAGTGGAGTACATGTCTTGAACAACAAGGAATTCAAGTTTCTGGGCAATGCGACGAAACCGTTCCTGATTAATCCAGGAATGTGCGGTATTGGTCCCGATAATCCAGAGTCCTTTGATTTTTCCTTCATCGATTCCGTCGATAATCTGGTCGTAGGCCAGACTATTATTTACCGGTATTTTATCGAGAGGAATAGCAAGAATATCCGCTACACACAGTCGATCCGAGGCTTTGGTAAAGTCCCTGCCGCCGAATAGGGAGCTGGTATTACTGAAAAGCCTTGATCCCATGGCATTACACTGGCCGGTAATTGAATTTGCCCCTGTCCCCGGCCTTCCCACATTGGCTGTCATGAGGGCGAGATTAATAATGGCTTGTGCTGTCCGGGTGGATTCATGCCCTTGGTTGACACCCATCGTCCACCAGAATGAAACCCTTTTGCCATGGGCGATCGTGTATGCAAATTCGTAGAGTTCTTTAACGGACAAACCGGACGTTTCCGAAACCATTTGCGGGGTAAAGTGAGCGGTGTGCTCCTTAAAATCTTCAAATCCTTCAGTATGAGCCTCTATATAAGTATGTTTTACCCAGTCCTCCTGGATGAGTATATGGGCGATACCGTAAAGGAGCGTAAGGTCGCTTTTAGGGGATAAGGCATAATGTCGGGTGGCTGCAACAGCTGTTTCAGTTTTGCGCGGATCGATGACGATGATTTCGGGCTTGTTTTTATTCCGTAAAACCCTTTGCCACATAATAGGATGGGCTATACAAATGTTTGAACCGATTAAAATAATCACGTCTGACTCTTCAAAATCCTGATAGGTATAAGGAGGTGCATCAAAACCAAACGACTGTTTATAAGCAGTAGCGGCAGTGGCCATACATTGACGGGTGTTACTATCACCATGAATCCAACCCATTCCAAATTTCGCGAGTGCCCCGAGGAAGGCCATTTCCTCGGTAGCAATTTGCCCCGAGCTCAAGAAAGCAACTGAGCCAGAACCATGAGTGTCCATGACGCGTTTGAATTTTTCACAGAAAAGGTTTATGGCCGATTCCCATGATATTGGTTTTGGGTCACCTTCGCGTGTACTGCGGTATAAGGGGGTCAGGGCACGGTCAGGCGCATCAAGGGGTGAAAGGGCTTCCCATCCTTTGGGGCACGCCATGCCGAGATTCACCGGATAATCGGTTTTACCCGAAAGATTGATTGCTTCACCATTTTTGAGGTGGATATCAAGCCCGCATCCCGTTGAGCAAAAACCACAGACCGCGGTGGTCGTCGCATCGGGTTCCAAACGTTTAGGCAACCTGCCTAACCCGAATTTTCCGGGAAACTGGACTAGTTCCGCTGTCAGTGCCCCTTTCCACTCGCGTATTTTTTTAATATCGGGAATTTTAATCCTTTTGAGATTAATCATATTCCTCCTGGCATTTTATCGGGAGAAACCGCTTTAAAAAAAAGTGAGCGTTCAGTGAATTCACCTAATAGCCAAAATCCTAATGAGAGTGATGCGACAAAAAGCGGGTGACCATTTGGAGTCAAAAGGAGTAAGGGCAGGAAAATTCCTCCTGCTATTCCTGAGATGATCCGCGTGAGCATAAGTTTTTTGAGAGGCCCTCGCAAGAGGATGGCCGTGCGTTTGATCGCCGGGTGTCCCCTGTCCCGTAGGTGGAGGAATAGAGACATTTCCCCGAGTATTTTAAATGTACACGATATCACCACTGCCCATATTAACAATGTTATATCGACGGGAAATGATCTGAAATGAAGGGTAAAATAGAGCAGCCCAAACAGACCAAAAATAATGACAGTCCCGAGAAAACGTGGCAAGGTGACTTCCCAACGCCAGAATTGCCGCCGAGTAACAGCGTAAACCATGACGGAAGTAAATACTGCGGTGATCCCCACGATCAGGATGGTGACAGAGACAATAGGTAATACAGCCGGATAAATTGTCTGCACCCAATGGTACTGCCCCTGTATCCACCCTGAGATTAACCTGCTGGGGGAGTGTGTGGATAGTCCTTCTAAAATAGGCTCCGTCCATAATGCGAGGACATAAACAGTCGCCAATAATGTCAAAACGCCAAAAGCCAGAATTTCCCTACTGAGCCACGATGTGCGTAATCCAAGGAAAAAGCGCCATGCCTTCAGCGGTTGCCCCAAATGCAGGATGCTACTAGCCATTCCACCGGAGAAAATAATTAATCCCAGGAGTGCCATCCATCGGTTGGCGAGAGTGGGTAATACTCCGACGGCACTGCCGATTATTTGAGCCCCTAAAAATCCAATCCCAGCCTGGGTCAATACCAGCATCACAGCCAGTGGCCAATGTCCGTCTTGGATGATTAATTTATCATGATCCCCGCCCAGCATATTTGAAGGAATGGGTTTTGAAGAAGTATAAACCGTACCGGGCTTTGTGTACCCGGGATCAGGAGAGTCCGGCAGAAAAACGCCATTAGCCGCCCGCTCTGAAATCGAGGCAGTGGAGACGATTGTGATTTTAATGGCTTCATTTGGGCATGCTTGTACACATGCCGGTGCTTCCAATGATTTGAGGCGATCGTGGCACATATCACATTTCCTGATTATCCCGAGATGTGGCGAGTATTTGGGCACATCATAGGGACATTTCATGACGCAATACTGGCAACCTATACATTGGTCATTCAAGTGGCGGACGATTCCTGTTATCACGTCCTTTTCGTAGGCTGTGACCGGACATCCTTCGAGACATCCGGGCTCCAGACAGTGATGGCAGGCGGTCGTTACTGTGACTTGTCCCTGGCCCGCGTTCACAGCCGGATGGAGAACGCCTACAGATCGCCATATTTCATCATCACCGAGACCGTTCAAGCTGTGACAGGCACTCACACAGGCCTTACAGGAGGAGCAGCGATCCAAATCGACTTCAAAAGCAAATTGTTCCCCTGATTGCGGAAGATTCACAGGAATAAGGTTTTGATAGTATTTAGCCTGTAATGGATGGTGAATATCGGCGTGTTGCTGTGCGAATTCCTCGACAGCGGTTAATGACCTTTGCTCGATAAGCAAATTTTGAAGCAGATCCTTTGTGGAAACAGGTTTTGCTCTGGGGATTTGCTCCTGCAAGTCACCTTCGGAATATTTTAAGGGAGGAATCATTCGTTATTAGTAAATATAGCCTGGAGTGTGTTGATATCATGGCGACGGGTGAAATCCTGGAAACTCCCGCCAATATCCGACGTATGGCGAAGGTAGCCATTAAGTATTTTTTCGATTAACTGGGGTAATTCACTAAAGGGAATACTCTTGAATATTTCCCTTCCAATGGAGCGGGACTCACCAAATCCCCCGCCAATAGTAATATGATACCCTTCGACAGACGTCGGGCCGGAACCGACCTTTGTGGCCAATAGGCCAATATCCCCCATATAATGCTGGGCACAAGAATGAGGGCACCCTGTAAAATGAATATTTACGGGGTGTTTCAATAATACCTTCTTATCTAAATATTTCCCGAGTGCAATAGCGTGTGCCTTTGTATCACTCGCTGCATACTTGCAAAACCGGTTTCCGGTACAGGCAATAATCCCGCTGCTGACATTCGATGGCTCGACGGTAAAACCCAGTTTATGGATTTTTTTGAGAGCCTTATCGAGCATTCCCTCGATGATCCATGGAAGAATAATATTCTGCCAAACACTCAGTCTTATCTCCCCGTGACCGTATTGATCCGCGATATCTGCTAAAGCCAGTAATTGGTGTGGGGTGACCTGGCCTACAGGGATTCCTATGCCTATATAATAAAACCCTTCTTGTTTTTGGGGGAAGACGCCTACATGGGAATGGGGTGCAGGGGGGAGTATGTGGGGCGCACAGATTCCAGACACACCATCTTTATCAAAAGGGTCTCTGAGCAGTTTGCTCCCCAAGAGGGATTCTGCAGCGGTTATATAATCGGGAATCGGCATTTTTTCCAAAAGATGTTTGAGCCTAGATTTTTTACGATCCGTCCTGCAACCATGTGTGATAAAGACACGGATCAGTGCTAGAACGGCTTGAACCAGTCCTTCAGGCCGAATTAAGACACCGGTATCGTGGGCGAAAGCCTTGTGTCCAGTAGCCCCACCAAGCTTAATACGAAAATAGATTCCCGGTTCTATTCCTTGGTTATTTTGAATTACCCGGACAGCCTTGCATCCTATATCATTTGTATCTTCGACAGACCCGATTAATCCACCGCCATCAAATGCAATATTAAATTTCCGTGGCAAATCATAAAATTCCCTGTGGGAAAGAATGAATTGCCCTAACTCGTGGACAAACGGGGTCGTATCTATTAATTCGTGCGGATCAATACCAGCAGTTGGATTTGTCGTGATATTACGGATATTATCTGCCCCAGACCCACGGGTATGTAACCCCACCGACTGGATACGCCTTAGGAATTCCATGGTATTGCGGGGCTCAATAAGCCTGATTTGAAAATTGGCACGTGTCGTGATCTGAACGTAACCACTCGTGAGTTCTTGGGCCGTATTAGCAATTTCACGGAGCTGAAATGTTTTTAAGAAACCACCTGGTATCCTCAGACGCGCCATATAAGCATCTTTCACCGGACTTAAAAAGAAGAGCCCATGCCATTTAAAACGGAATGTCTCCTCTTTATCGGGGGCTTTATTATTTTGGGCATTTTCCACGAGAAGATAATAACTGTCCAGGGGGTGTTCCTCATTCTTGACGCGTTCTTCAAAAATCAAGGGGACATCAGTATTTTTAGTCGTCGGCTTCATGTTATCCGGCCCCGAGAAAAGCCCTTGTAAATCTGAAAAAGTAATTCCCCGGTTTGCCAAACCACTAAAAAAGCCTTGCAAATAAGATTTCTGATCGTCGGTGACGATTTTTCCATTAATCAAATCAGGAGTCTTTTGTTTAGATATCATAGGGATACACTTTCTAATAAACGTCACGACAATAACGTTTTTCCATCTTGAGTTTTTTAATGTATTCAGATGCCTGGACTGAAGAGAGGCCACCCGCCTTTTCACAGACTTCGTGGAGTGCGACATCCACGTCTTTAGCCATTCGGCTCGCATCCCCACAGACATAAAAATAGGCGCCTTCTTGAAGCCATTTCCAGAGTTCTCCGGCTTCTTCGACCATGCGGTGTTGGACATAGACCTTATGTGCCTGATCCCTTGAGAAGGCCGTGGAGAGCTTGGACAGAAATCCGTCTGTAGCAAATTTCTCTAATTCATCCTGATAGAAAAAATCCGTGGTAGAATGTTGTTCTCCAAAGAAAAGCCAGTGAGAGCCCTTGGCACCAATAGCCCTCCGGTCCTGTAAAAAGGCTAGGAAAGGGGCAATGCCTGTACCGGGCCCGACCATGATCATTGGGGCATCTGCATCCGCAGGTGGCCTGAATCCAGGAGATGAATGGACAAAAATCGGCACGGGAGTGGAGTTACCCGCCCGGTCCGCCATGAAGGTGGAACACACTCCCCCATGGTGACGACCGTGTGAATGATAACGGACTGTGGCGACCGTTAAATGAACCGATGTCGGGTGAAGTTTCTGTGATGATGAAATCGAGTAAAGTCTTGGTTGCAATTTGCGCAGGGGCGAAAGGAAATCCTGAATACTCTCAAAACGAACGGTGTGGCTTTCAAGAATATCCAATACATCCCGGCCCCACAGGTAATCCTTCAAGGCTGAGGTATGGTCGTTATCGAGTAAACGTTTGAGTTCCGAACTCCCCGAGAGTTCCGCAATTCTGGAAATAAGATCAGAGGATGGTTTTGTAAGATCAAAGGTGCTGATCAGTGTATCACGCAATTTTCTTTCCCTCCCTCCTCCCGTCGATACGAGGGTATCCGGATCGATCTTTAATAGTGAAATAATCCCATCAACGAGCACAGGATCATTTGAAGGTATGACCCCTAAAGCATCACCCGCCTCATAAGTAAGCCCTGATCTCTCTAGGTTAAATTCATAATGTCGTGTTTCTTTCTCAGAATCTTGAGCTGTCAATATCCTGTTAACCAGTAAATGTGATTGGTAAGGATTTGATTTTGACCATTGGGGAATAGATGTGTGCGCTTGATCGTCCGTGTCCGTGAGAGGCACATCGTGTACACTCACTTGTGTCGTGGGGGCTCCTTTGCCCACGATTTGCATTACGCCAGTCAGCCACTTGAGGGCATCACCTTCATAATTGACATCACAATCCACACGGGGATGAATCCTTATGGCTCCACTTGTTTCGAGCAAGGAATCAAATTTCTTTCCGGCTTGGCAGAATTGTGAATAGTTCTTGTCGCCAAATGCGAGCACCGAGAACGAAATATGTGGAAGAGAAAGATTCGTGGTGCCAGAGAGAAAATCCCAGAAGGATTGGGCCGAATCAGGCATATCCCCGTCACCATAGGTGCTTATCAGCAAAAGCACGTTCTTTTCCCGGTTGAGATCGAGAGAACCATAATCCGACATGTTTACGACCGATGGATGAAACCCTGATGACTTTGCGGTTTTGGCTACCTCGTGTGCATACCCTTCGGCTGTCCCCGTCTGGGATCCAAAAAGGATTAAGAGTCTCGGGAGTCCCTCCTCAAGGGCCCGTCCCTGCGCCGATGTGCCCGCCGGGACCGTCAAGGCTCCCACAGCCATCAGACCGGCCAGATAACCATTGATCCAGGCTTTCTGGTCCGGGCTAAATGGCGCGGATTCGGGAATTTGTATGATATCGGCCATAGTCACTTCAGAATTGGAATTCCACCTGGGTATAGAAGAAATCTGCGTTGTTACCGGGGCCCGTATCAGAGAGGTATGATCCCGAAAGAAAATAAGAATAACCAATTTCAGTTTTCATCCATTTTGTCACAGAATATTTAGCGACGAGATCAATTTCTTGTCCGACAAAACGATCTGCTACGAGGCGGTTAGCCCCGGTCCTGACAGGTGTGTATCCGTTGGCCCGGTACCAATAATCATTCGTATTAGCGAGGAAGAAGGCGTGGTAATCGAGGGACAGGTTGAGTTTGGCAACGGGACTAATACTGAAGTTCGCATGGGGGTTGTGCAAATTGCGCCATGCAAAAAGATCCATGTACCCGTAGAATTTATGGTTTGTCGGGAAAAGATTCTGGAAAGAGTTCCCCGTCCCGCTCGTAAAGCTCTCATCCCCCGAGGCAAAATCATATCCGAGGGCTATCCTCGGATTCATCGGGTGAGTAAAGGTGTATCCGCCTTGCATGTATCCGGCATATGCGAGCAGATCACGGCGGCGGGTGGTGGCATTTGGCACGCTGGTACCAGCGGCATTATTCACAATCGTCCCGACCTGCAAGTTTGCTTCGTAGGAATAGTCCCATGGGCCGAGCTTGCCCTTTGTTGATTTACCCCGGGTGCCGATTGTCACATAGTTACCCGCTTGGCTGCCGGGGACAGAATTCGGCGATAACGGGGTCTCACGTGTATAACCGCCCGTAGGGAATCCAGCATTTGCATCCGTTTTATTCCGGAAAAAGGCGTATACATCCGTTTGTTGTGACTCCAGGTATTTTGCAGTATAATACACTCCAAAGAAGCGGTCTTGAGTCTCTGGTTCATTCCAATCACCGATTCTCATATTCACCGGTAGTACGGCAAACCCCTCGATATTCCATTTCTCCTGCTCGAAATGCATCCGTAACCCGTCAAAAACGCGACCGATATTATTCCAATCAAAAGCACCAACCAGACGCTGGTCCCCGTAATTGAGCTCCTGGCGACCGAGTTTAAATCCGAACGGGCAATTTTTAAAGTTCCAGTATTCAAAGTATCCTTGTTTAAGGCCGATATATGAATCCCCCTCTGCACCGTTAAATCCTGGGTAACTAGGGCGGTCTGAGAAATATTCGCGAGAATCCTGGCCTTGGACATAAACGGCCCAATCATCCGATGGCTTGATTTTCATACCGATTTTGAGACGCTGCAGGAGATAATTATCGTCGGTAATCGAGTCAACATAGTCATTAAAATCAAAATTATTATCGCGGTATTCGAAACGTAACCTCTCTTGGAGGTCGAAGAGTAAGGCTCCTCCGGCGACCGCCATGGGATCCCCCGGTTTCCACTCCAATCCTGATTCAATGACTGGGCTGTGGAGTTTGTTTTCGGCAGTGATGTTGCTGCCGGCCCTACCCGGCAATACAATCATGGACATGATTATACCGAAGGTTGCTAATAGCTTATGTCTTGCATTAATTGTCCGGATTATTTTTGACCCTTGATTATTTCGGTTACATCCCGATTGATTGATTATCTGTTTCATAGCTCTTCCTTTCTTGTTAGGTGGGTTGGACTCATTGGTAATTATTTTGTATTCGATGAAAATGTGGGTACTTCATCCGGGGTATGGATACGAGGGGACTCAAGGAAATCGAGTAATTCGCCCCTTAATTCATAGTATCGAGGATCATCCATGATTTCGGCCCGGTGGCGCGGACGAGGGAGATCGACCTTCAGGATTTTTCCCACAGTAGCTTCAGGACCATTCGTCATCATCACGACCCGGTCTGAGAGGAAAACAGCCTCATCGACATCATGGGTCACCATGAGGACTGTTTTTTTATCAGATTCCCAAAGACGAACCAATTCCTGCTGGAGCGCGATTCTCGTAATCCCGTCGAGCATCCCGAATGGTTCATCTAAAAGGAGCATTTTTGGATTCAAAGAAAATGCCCTGGCGATAGACACACGCTGGCGCATGCCCTGAGAAAGTTCGGACGGGACTTTATCAATATCATTCCCGAGTCCCACCAGTTGCAGATAATGGCGGGCCATGGATTTTCTTTCCTGATTGGTTTTTGACGGGAAAACCTCATCCAATCCTAGGGTGACGTTTTTTAATACACTTAACCAAGGAAGCAGGCATGGGGATTGGAAGACAATCCCGCGGTCTGGGCCTGGACCGGTGACTTCTTTCCCGGCCATAACGATCACGCCTGAGGTGACTGTCTCGAGGCCTGCCAACATTGAGAGTACCGTACTTTTTCCACAACCGGAATGGCCGATCAATGTGACAAACTCCCCGCGCGGGATTTTTAAGTTAAAGTCTTTGACCACTGTTAGGATACCATTACGAGTATTAAATTCCTTGTGGAGGCGGCTGAAATCGACATAGCAGTCTTGGATCATAGGTGGGTCACTCCGCATTGAAGATTTTTTGATTCTTGATCACTCATCTCCATCCCTATTGGTTTTTGATGAGCTTGCGCGGCGTTCGACAGGTTCAAATCACGGGGGCCATGTGAGAGCAGGTATTGCAGGACTTTTTTCCGATCCCTGTGATAAGAAGGGTCATGATTGAGTCGTTTCCTGTCTCGGGGCCGGGATACGGTGACAGGGATTGCTTCACCCAAGGTCGCCCCGGGGAGGGCGGAAAGAGGGATGATCCGGTCAGAACAAATAATGCCCTCGTCCACATCATTAGTGATCATTAATAATGTTTTTTTGTCTTCCTGCTGGATACGGACAAGTTCATCTTGTAATTCCGCCCGGGTCAGCGCATCAAGTGCCCCTAATGGCTCATCGAGCAAAAGAATCTGGGGTTCCATTGCTAACCCGCGTGCGAGGGAAACACGCTGTTTCATGCCTCCAGAGAGTTCACATGGCTTCCGGGATAGGGCGTGCCCGAGTTTGACTTTTTCGAGGGCGACGATTGCTTTTGTTGCAATTCTTTTCCTTGATAATGAAGGAAATGCCTGGGCGACAGCCAGCTCCACATTCCTTTGCGCGGTCAGCCAAGGTAAGAGTGAATAATTCTGAAAAATCATCACCCGGTCGAGGCTGGTTGAATTAATCCGTTTTCCTTTAAAAACAACCTCTCCCTTGTCAGGGGTGACCAGACCCGCAATCATACTGATCAGTGTTGTCTTACCCATTCCTGAATACCCCACGATGGAGACGAATTCCCCTTCTTCCATGGAAAGGTTTATTCCTTTAAGGATGGATCGGTCACCATAAGACTTTTCAATGTTTTTAAGTTCGAGGAAGGGCATGATTGGTTTCCTTATGACAGAAAGTATTCTACTTGCTTTTCAATAATCACCATGAACCGATCGAGGATAAATCCGACTAGTCCGATCACGATGATACAGAGAATGATGTGTTCATAGATAAGGGCATTATATTCCTGCCAGAGGAATCCTCCGATACCGGCGGCCCCGGTTAACATTTCAGCAGCGACAATCACCAGCCATGCTATTCCTAACGAGAGTCGGAATCCCGTAAACATATAGGGGAGTGTCGAGGGGATGATTATTTTATAGAGCATTTTGAAACGGGAAAGATTGAGCACTTTACCGACATTCAGATAGTCTTGTGGTACATTGCGCACACCGATGGCTGTATTCAGGACTGTTGGCCACATGGAACATATCGCAATGGTAAATATCGCACTGGGTTCAGCTTTTAAAAAAAGAATCAGACCCAGCGGTAACCATGCTAAGGGCGATATAGGTTTAAGAATCTGGATGATGGGATCAAAGGTCTTGGTGAATACGGACGAAAGCCCCAAGAGTAACCCGAGGGGTGTGCCGATTAAAAGTGCCAAGGCGTACCCTTTACCCACCAAGATGAGGCTATACCAAGTGAACCGGAGGATCCCTTGATCCATTTCACCCCGTTTTGCAAATGGATCCATCACGAGTTCTTTACTTTTCTGCCATGTGGATACCGGTCCGGGGAGATTTTGGGCCCAAGTTATTGAGCTGATTTGCCAAAAGAGAAGAACGGCAAGTAAGCCCAGTACCGGTAGGATGATGGACGGCCAGTCCACATGTATTTTGATTCGCTGTGGAGACATTTCCTTTTTTGTTTTCAGGGTTGTTTCCATGTAAATTATCCTTTCAGGTTTTTAATCGCGAAACCCTTTGCATAGGCCTCCGGATCGGCAGGATTAAATGTTGAATCAACTAGTTTAAGGACTTGGTTGTCATCCGGAGTGACTGTGACACCGATTTCTTTCATTGCCTCGACACACAAATCGCCACGCATCACTTCTTTCGAGATTAAATCATAGGCAGGTGCCCCCTCCGTCAGGCCCCATCTGCGGTATTGGGAAAGAAACCATTTTGCATAAGATTGTGACGGGTAATTTGTATTCCGGTCCGAGAAAATCATGGTATTGGTTTCCTTTGCTTTTTCCCCCGTGCCATAATCATAATCCCCATTAATCCTCCCTAAAATACTTGCAGGATCACAATTGATATAGGACGGTTTACTAATGATCTGGCAGGCTTCAGCGCGGTTAGAGACTTGATCTAACCAGACGCTGGCATCATGGAGTGCTTTGAGGACGGACTTGACTGTTTTGGGGTTCTTCGCGGCAAATTCCGCCGTGAATGCACATACCTTTTCCGGATGGTCAGGCCAGATTTTCTGGGTGGTGGTCACTGTATAACCGATTCCCTCGGTAACCGCCCGGGCATTCCAAGGCTCACCAACACAAAAGCCATCCATTTTGCCCACCTTCATATTTGCTATCATCTGAGGCGGAGGAACGGTAATCAGGGAGATATCTTTATCAGGGTTAATCCCACCCATACCTAGCCAGTAACGTAACCACATCGCATGGGTGCCGGGGGGGAATGTCATTGCAAAGCTCAAAGGTTTGCCTTCGGCAGTGGCTTTTGCAGCAATAGGTTTTAAATCAAGGGCATTCTTGATATTCAGTGATTTATATTTTGCATCTAGGGTGATCCCTTGACCATTGAGGTTGATGATCCACGGGACAACAATTGATTTTTTCGGGCTCCCGGCAAGTCCCATTGTGGACGCTAGTGGCATCCCCAAGAGCATATGGGTGGCCTGGATATCCCCGCTGCAAAGGTTATCACGGATGGCCGCCCAACTCGCCCCCTTCGTGATTGTCGCATTAATTCCATATTTTTTGAAAAACCCCTTCTCAAAGGCGATTACAAATGGGGCACAGTCCGTGAGTGCAATAATGCCGAATTTTATATCAGTCACTTCTGGTGTGTCGGTCGCGGCATAAACATTGCCGACCCATGACTTTGGCAGGGAGGATAAAAGCGTGGTAGCAGTTAATATTTTAGCTCCCGTAGAGAGGAATTGGCGGCGTGATGTTTGAGGTTTTCCAGTGTGAATCATAGCGGGCTCCTGTATTTAGTGTTTGATTGATAATGCTAAAGGTGTGGATGAGGTTTTTTTCTGCGTGAGAGCTGTCGATGCATCAAAGATGTCTTCACGAAAAATGACCCGTTGGATACGTTCCGAGCGGCGGAATTGTTCAGACGCCATGCCTTGGGCTACCATTCGTTGGAGGATCCAATCTTCTTTGGCCCAAGACGGGCGGTTGGCATCAAAGCGTCGGAAAATAAATGGATTTTGTATGCTGGAAAGTTGCTGAGAGGGGATGGCTTCAAAAGATTTCCCGCGTAAACAATCAAAAAGTAAAGCTGCTGGGATATTGAGATATTCTTTGCGTGCCATTATTTCGGCTACTAGCTCGGAATTTTCCTCGCAGTATTCACAAGCATTCAAGAGGGCTCTGTTTAATAAAATCACTTCATCATGCCGTTTGTGTGCAAATTCCTCTGTCATCATCAGGACTTTTTCGGGATGTCCGGGGGACAAATCAGCACTCCGGGCAATGATCCGTCCGGATTTCTTTTTTGCTGCAATGGAGTTCCAAGGCTCTCCTACACAAAATCCATCGATTGTTCCTGACTCGAGGTTTGCACAGACCAGCGGGGGGGGAATCACGACCAGTTCATAATCCCGCATTTCTTCTAAGCCGGCCATCAAAAGAAATTCTTTCATTAAAAAATAGTGTGTGGAGACCTTTGATACCACGCCGAAAACAAGTTTCTTATGGACGGTGGATTTCCATTCGCCTAATGACCGGGCGTCAAAGACTCCGTTGTTGGCGATTTTTTCAGATAATGTAATAGAGTTACCGTGGAGATTCAGGATCATGGGAGTGATACAGGGACGAACGGGGCACCCCAGGCCGAGGCTCACCGCGAAAGGCAATCCAACCACGGCTTGTGATGCATCTAATTCTGAGTAGATGATTTTATCCCTGACAGACGCCCATCCCAGTACTTTACTGATCTTCACTCTCAGTCCCTCTTTATCGAAAAATCCAAGCTCTTTACCGATCACAATGGGGGCACTATCCAGGAGCGAGACATAACCCAACCTCAAAATCGCATGATCAGGTTGTAATTTTTTATGCACTTTGCTTGTCCATTTCATGCCAGCTTAAAAAGCAGATATGATACCACATGGCGTTTTTATGTCATTATTTCTATGGATTATAATTATAGTTATGATAAATAATATTTATAGATGAATATTCCCCTAAACAGTTTCCATCTCTCTGCATTCCTTGCGGTGGCCCGGGAGGGGAGCTTTACGGCGGCGGCCAGAATCCTCAATCTATCCCAGCCCGCCATTAGCCATTCAATCAAATTGCTAGAAAGCGATTTGGAATGCCGGTTATTCGAGCGTGAAGGCAAGAGCGTACGCCTGACCCAGGCCGGGGAACAACTCGAAGTGACCGCCAAACGCATATTCAATGATATGGATACTGCCCGTAGCGAGATTAAAAACTTGGGCTTATGGGGTGTCGGTCGCTTACGCCTGACAAGTCCCATCACCATTTGTCAGCACTTACTGCCTTCGGTTTTTCGCGAATTCAAAGAAAGTTTCCCCCGTTGTAAGATCGATATTAGGACCTCAGACACCCATCAGGCAATAGACGATGTCATTAATCAAGACGTTAATCTGGCGATTACCTTACGCCCTCAGGATGATCTCGGGCTGATTTTTAAGGCGCTATTTTCAGATGAACTTATCTTTGTCGTGGATCCCCTCCATCCATGGGCAAAGTTAAAACAAGCCCCTCTGAGCGATGTCAAAATGCAGAACTTGATTATCTATACCAAGAACAGCTCTACCTTTAAAATGATCGAACACTATTTTTCAGGCCTTGGGGTCTCACTGCGGCTGGCCATCGATATGGGGAGTATGGAAGCCATTAAAGAAATGGTCAAAATCGGATTAGGGATTGGAATCATGCCGGCTTGGGTAGCCCGCGATGAGATTGACGAAGGTTCGCTCGTCGGAATCTCATTTGGCTCAAAAAAATTAAGGAGGCAGTGGGGCATTATCCACCGTCGTACCCATTCTCTGAGCTTGGCCGAGGAAACTTTTGTAGGCCTTTGCCGTACTGCTGCCGAAGAATTCCATTAAAACAGTTCCCAGCCTACAGAAAACCAGAGGTTCTTGTATTCAGTGTTGAACAACGCCGGGGGGGGAAGAGGGTGATGTTTCGGAATAGGGCTGACCAAACTCATTTTGTGTAGGGCGACCGGCCCGGTTGCCGAATGCCGGATGTGTGCTGTGAAACTCTCTGGCCCGTGGTAAGCAGGGCCGCTTGCCCTACACAAAGTCAGGCCAAGGGCATTGGTATTTTCCTCGATCTCACACTGTCCTGCTGTGTGCCTTTGCCAGTTATAAAAACTTTCGCGGTCGGCACGACGGGTCCGTGAGGAAGGACTTTTCTTTTTGTCACAAATCTGACACCTACACGTTACAATGTGTCACTGTTCTTTTTCTGGTTCCTGCCTTTTTGTAGGGACTGTGCAGACACATATCCTTTCAAAAGTCTCTAGGCCGGAAATCCCGTTGAAAATTGCCGGGGGAGGAACGATCCCGTTGGCAGATTGGACCAGCACAAAGGGCGGGTTCCGGGTGCGTTTCGCCATGAATGCGGATGATATCAAAAAAGCCCAGAAACTCCGGTACCAGATATTTAATGTCGAACTCAAGGAAGGTCTCGATACCGCGCACGCCACGGGCCGGGACGAGGATGAATTTGACGCGGTCTGCCAGCATTTAATCGTCGAGGAAATCCACTCCGGCCAGATCGTCGGCACTTACCGGATGCAGTCGGGGGCGCAGGCCCTTTGTAACCGGGGATACTACTGTGAACGGGAGTTTGAATTCTCCGTTTTTGAGCCTGTGCGTTTTGAATTTATCGAGCTGGGCCGTGCTTGTGTGGCCCGGCATGCGCGCAATTTGCTCGTCATCAGCCTGCTCTGGCGTGGGATCGCCCATTACGCATTTTCTGCCGGAGTCCGTTATCTTGCGGGGTGCAGTTCCTTGACTTCCCAAACCCCTGCGGAAGGAGTCGCCCTTTTTGAGGTCTTCGCCCGGGAGAATCTTTTGTCCCCTGATTTCCCGACGGTTCCCTTGCGACATCTGGATTGCCGTCTCTTAGCAAAGGGGAAAACCAATGCCCCGAAAACCCCGAAACTCATGCAAGCTTACCTGCACCTCGGCGCAAAAATCTGTAGTCCCCCGGCCTTTGATGCGGAATTTAAAACCATCGACTTCCTGACAGTCCTCGACCTCCACAAAATCTCACACGCTCATTTGCTGAAGTTATTAGGATTAGAAGATTCAGCCAGCCTTCAAAGGGACGATCAGGGTATGACATCCCTATGAATTTTCCACGTGCATGCATTAGATTAATCCGGCTGGCCTGGGTACTGGGTAGCAGTGCCTTGGAGTATGTACTCATCTCAAAATCTCGATCGGATGATCCGGTCAAAATAAAAGCCGCGCAAATCGCCTGGGGCTCGCGGGTCGCGGGTAAACTCGTGAATATTCACGGTCTGAAAATCAATGTTTTTGGGGCCTGCCCGAAAAAGGGTTGCCTCGTCAGTAATCACCTCGGATACCTCGATATCTTTGTCCTCTATTCATTATGCCCTTTTGTTTTTGTCGGGAAAGCGGATATCGCCCGCTGGCCGTTTTTCGGATGGCTAGCGACCCACGGGGGCATACTCTATATTAAACGGGAGCAACGCGGTGATGTCGCACGGGTCATCGCCGAGATACGCCATTTGCTCGGAGCAGGATTACAAGTGGCCTTTTTCCCGGAAGGCACATCATCCCGCGGCCAAGAAGTGCTCCCCTTCCGTTCACCCTTGATTGAATCCATTTGTGAGGGGCAGAACCCTGTCACAGCGGCGGCCATCGCCTATCAGGACAATGCCCGGGCCAGTTATGCCGGTAACGACCTCCTGCTCCCCCATCTCTGGCGGATGCTCGGCACCCCTGCCATGGAAGTGAATGTCCGTTTTTCCGCTCCCATGCTCTTTCACTCCAGCCGGAAACATACCACCCAAAACCTGCATAATGAAGTCTCCCGTTTACACCGCAGTCTCCACCCCGAGTTGCCCCTGCCCGCTAACGAGCAACAGACTACTGCTATCTCCGTATAAAAAACAGGGGGGGGAGAAGAGCTTAAAAACGGGAGCTTTTTTCCCGACCTCGAGCAATTTGCCGCGAGGTAAAAAGAAAATTCCCTATAAAAAAGCTGTGTAAATCCGCGCCGATCTGCGGTAACTTTTTTCCCGTAATGAATCCCAGTGTCACCCATTGTTCAAAAGCGAGGATCACCGGATCCGCCCCCGCGCAGGCTCAAGACGATGTCCTCGCCGTGGAGGAGCCCCTCGAAATCCGTGTCAAAGGCCAGAGTGTCGCCGTGACCATGCGCACCCCCGGCCATGATGAGGAGCTCGCCACAGGATTCCTCGTTACCGAAGGAATCGTCACCCGCCCGGCGCAAATTGCGCAAATCGAATATTGCCAGCAGGGTGAGGCCGCCCGTCTCCAGAATATCCTTAATGTCTTCCTGACACCTGATACCCCCTTTGACACCGCCCGTCTCCAGAGGAATTTCTATGCCTCGTCGAGCTGCGGGATCTGTGGCAAAGCATCGATAGAAAGTATCCACGGGCATTTCCCCCCGGTGACTTCCTCCGTGCAAATCACGCGGGAGATCGTTTATTCGCTCCCGGACAAATTGCGCGCGGCACAAAATGTTTTTGAGCAGACGGGCTCACTCCATGCCGCCGGGCTTTTTAGCCGGGCGGGTGATTTGCTCGTGCTGCGTGAGGATGTCGGCCGTCATAATGCCGTGGACAAAGTCATCGGTTATGCCGCCCGGAGCAATTTGCTTCCGTTGGACGAGCACATCCTTTTTGTCAGCGGGCGGACGTCCTTTGAAATCATCCAAAAAGCCCTCTCCGCCGGTATCGCGGTCATCGCCGCCGTCTCCGGCCCATCGAGCCTCGCTGTCGCCCTCGCGCAAGAAAGCGGGCAAACCCTGATCGGTTTCCTACGCGGGCAAACTTTTAATATCTATAGTGGAGAGGAAAGAATCGTTTAAAGGATTTCCCCCCCCCTCTCCCGATTGTTATAATAGGGGGAGAGGAAGATTTCTATTCCTCACTTTGAGACTTTGCAGAGTCTGGCCATGAAGGGGATAGTGGTCCCTTGAATGAGGATGGAGGTCAGGACCATAAAAAAGATGAGGTTAAAAATCGCATCGGCATAGGCGATACCGGCTAGCAGAGGCATGGTAGCCAGCACAATCGGGACGGCCCCGCGTAGGCCGACCCAGGAAATAAAAAATTTCTCATTGGTTTTCATCGGGAAGGGGGAGAGGGAAATAAAGACACTCAGGGGCCGGGCGATTAAAATCAGGACAAGCGAGAGGAATACCCCTTCCCAAGCAACGCCGGGGAGTTGTTTCGGAAAGACCTGTAAACCCAGGATCAAGAACATTAAAATCTGCATCAACCAAGAAACAGCGTCGGAGAAAGATTTGACCGGGGCTTTCATGTAGAAGCGGCTATTACCCACCAGGATACCCGCGACATACACCGCGAGAAACCCGCTCCCCCCGAGGCTCGCAGTAAATCCATAAATAAAGAATACAGCAGCGATAGTTAAAACGGGGTAGAGAGCCGAAAAGTCAAATTTCATCACGTGCAAGAATCGGACGAGCAACTTGCCCATCACCAGTCCGAAGAAAAGTCCGAGCCCCAGCTGCTTCACAAAAATCAGGATGAATGCGGCTAAGGTGGTTTCCGGGACTTTGATCCATTCGATGACGCCCACCACCAGCATGATGGCCATCGGGTCGTTACTACCGGATTCAAACTCTAAAAGCGGTTTTAAATGCCCCTTGAGCTTCACTTTGGCGGCATTCATCACCGAAAAAACGGCGGCGGCATCCGTACTGGAAACAATCGCCCCGATGAGCAAGGCGATTTTAAAGTCGATCGAGTACGTATAAAAACAGGCGATTGTCACGACCAGTGCCGTGATCAGCACCCCGACCGTGGAAAGAATCACACCTTTGGGCATGAGAGGCTTGATCTCTAGCCATTTTGTTTCCATCCCCCCAGAAAAAAGGATACTGGCTAAGGCCACGGTTCCGAAAAATTGTGCGGCCCAAGGGTCGTCAAACCAAATCCCGCCCGGGCCATCACTCCCGGCAAACATTCCTATCGCCAAGGAAATTAAAAGGGCGGGCACGCCAAATTTACCCGAGATATTATTTGCCAGTATACCCATGATCAAAAGAACTGCGGCGGTGAGAATGATGAATTCAATGGGGTAAGGCATGCGAAGGGAGATTTTGTAGCGGGATCCGAGCCAAAAACAAGTTGCATCTCTGTTACGAAAGGTTTTTGATCAAAAATATGATGATCCCTTTAGAAGATTTATACAACGATATCCTGTCCAAATCCATCCGGGGCCGCGGCCTTGGTTACGAGGAAGCCGCCAAAAAGGCCGAGGTGAACTGGGCTGATGTGACCAAACTCAAGGAAGGCCATTTCCGTCCGGGGGACGAAGCCTCCCTGCGCAATCTCGCGCAAGTTGCCCAGCTTAATGCCGATGCACTCGTCGCCAGCGCCTTAAAGACATGGCACCCCGGCGAGATCGAGACCGCCCAAGATTTCGCGATGTATGCGACCCCCTATAAAAATGACATCGTGGTGAATTCCTACCTGATCTGGGATCGTGAAAGCCATTTGGCCGTCGCTTTCGATACCGGCACCGATTGTGATGGTATGCTCGACACGATTAAACAAAATCAACTCCAGCTCCACACGATCCTGCTGACCCATTCACACGGCGACCATATCCTGGAGATCGACCGGCTCATGCAGAAAACCGGTTGCACCCGCGCCTTTATCGGGCAACGCGAACCCGTCGAGGGTGTCCAATCTACCGTGAAACAAGGTGACTCATGGCAAATTGCGCGGTTCAAAATCTCCGCGCTGGAAACGGGGGGACATTCCGCCGGGGGCATTACCTATATCGTCGATGGCCTGAGTGAGGAGCAATCCTACGCATTCGTGGGTGACTCGATTTTTTCAGGTTCCATGGGTGGGGGATTGGTGAGTTTCCAGGATGCGTTTGAGAATAATCTCCGCAAGATCCTGACCCTTCCGGACGATACGATCCTTTGCTGTGGTCACGGCCCTTTGACGACCGTGGGCCTCGAGAAAAAATACAACCCGTTTTTTGCCGGCCGTGCCTAAAAACTATTCAATCCAAATCAGCGAACCTTTTCCTTGCGGTTTTCGCCGTCTTTGGTTGTTTTAGAGTTTCCTTATTGAACCAATAACTCAGGAGTAAACAAAATCGTTATGAAATATCCCCGCAGTCCGAAAGAAACCCTCGGTAATTACGTCCACTTGCCACGCTTCATCGACAAAGCCCGTATGTTCCTTGATGGAACCTTGCCCAAAGATTATCTGAAAAATTTTTGCGGTGGTTACGATGGGATGTTTTTGAAAACTACAAAGATCAGCAAAAATAATTTTATCGAAGCCGTCAACACCCTCTCGGACGATGCCGATATCGAGAAATGGGTGAAGAAAAACTCGAAAGCCAAAGCCGCCGATATCAAAGCTTTTAATGTAGCTGTCCTGACCTATCCCGGTACCGTCAAAGGCATCCGTGGAGTCTCCCGCATGGTGGATGTCATTGATTTCGACGAGAAACGTTTCGTCCCGACCAGAGTCGCATTTGTCGGTGTCGGACGGATGGGTGCGAATATGGCCCGCCGCTTGAAAGACCTCGGATTTAATGTCACGGCTGTTTATGACGTGAACCGTGTCGGGGCCAAAGCCCTCGCCAAGGAAATCGGTTGCGCCGCCCCGGAAAAACTCTCCGAAGTCAGCGCCTCCGCCGATGTGATCATCACCGTGGTGACTAATGACGCCTCGATGCGCTCGATCTTCCTCGCCAAAGGCGACAATCTCCTGACTAGTGCCCGCAGCCGTATATTCGTGAATTGCGCCACCCTCTCCCCGGCTATCCACCTCGAAGTCGAGAAAGCCGCCCAAAAAGCCGGTGCAAAAACTCTCGAAGCCTGTATGGCCTCCTCCATTACTCAAGCTCGTAACGGCACCCTCTATCTGATGTGTGGTGGTGACGTCAAAGTATTCGAGAAAGTTTCTCCTATCCTGAATGCGATGAGTGTGATCTGCCGTTTCGTCGGTAAAGCCGGGGACGCCGCGAAGGTCAAAGCCCTCGTAAATATGGTCATGAATATTAATACGGCCGGACTCGCAGAAGGCCTCGGCCTCGCCGACGCGATGAAGCTCGACTTGAGCATGGTCCGCGAAGTCTTCAGCCAGACCGGAGCAAATTCCCGCGTGCTGGTCACGGATGGTGAAGACATGCAGAACCGTGACCATAGCTGTTTCTTCTCCGGCGAACATGCCGCAAAAGACTCCGGCATCGCCCTAGCCCTGGCTGCCGAAGCGAAGCTTAATCTCCCCGTGGCCGTCGCCTCCAAAGCCCAGTTCGACAAAATGGTCAAGCTCGGTATCGGCGACCTCGACAAGTCCGGTGTGGCTGAGCTCACATTCAAAGGACGCACGCTCCACAAAAAGTAAAATAATTTAATCACAAAGCCCCGAGCAATTTGCACGGGGCTTTTTTTTAACCCCTAAAAAAAGCATACCCCCTATGGCTATCCAAAAAATACCTGTACTTAAACAATTCGCAAACCTCTGGACTTTGATCCACCAGCCTGACATCGATGATACGAAAAAAGAATGGTCGATGGACGAGAAATTCAAACAAGCCAAGAAACAAGGATTCGACTCTGTGGGCATCTGGGCTGACCCTGATCTCTTTTTGCCACTCGCTCAAAAACATAAACTGGCACTCGTCGTCTATATCGACTCGAATGCGAAAAATTATAAAGCTAAGCTCGAAGCTGCGGCTAAATGTAAACCCGCCCGTGTAAATGTCCAGATGTGTGACCACGACACCCTGCCAAAGGATGCCGTTAAAGTCTGGCTCGCCATGATGGAGTACGCAAAGAAACTGGGCATCGCTGATATCATTGATCTAGAGGTCCACCGTGATACTTGCACGGAAACCCCTGAGAAAACCTACGAGATCGCGAAGCTTTACCAGCAAAAGACTAAGAAAAAAATCCAGATGTCTTTCGACTTCTCGCACTTCGCCGTGGTCAAACACATTTATCCTCCTTACAAAAACCGTTTGCTCGTCGAACGCCTCGACCTGACGCAATTTGCGCGGCAAATACACCTGCGTCCTTTCAACGGTCACCATTGCCAGGTACCCCTGACAAATGGACAAGGTAAAATCTCCGAGGAAGGTAAAGCCTATGTCGAATTCGTCAGCGACCTGCTGGCCGAATGGCTCAAGGGCCCACAAGCCAAAGCCGGGGCCACCCTCTATGTGTGTCCGGAGTTTGGGCCTCGCTGTAGTGCCTACGGCCTGACCACATTCCCCGATGTCTGGAAAGATGCCTGCCTCCTGCGTAAGGAAACAGATAAAATCTGGAAAAAACATCTCACTGCTTTCAAAAGCGGTAAATTAAAATAAAGAACTCTACGATAAGCCCCGCTTTTGATAGCGGGGCTTTTTTTTATCAACCCAACAAAAAATATTCTGATTATGGCCACTCAAAAAACTCCCGTCTTAAAACAATTCATGAATTTCTGGACCTTATGGAATTATCCCAACGAGAAGAAACCCTGGTCTGAAGAGCAACGCTGCAAGATCATCAAAGAGGAGGGGTTCACCACCGCCGGCATCGGCGCCTCCCCTGAAGTCGCTGAAATCGCCCGCAAGGCCGGTTTGGATTGTGTGGTTTATATCGACGGCAGCCTGAAAACTTATCAGGACCGCCTCAATGCCGCTGTCCTATGTAAACCTTCCCGTATCAATGTCCAAGCCTGTGACCACGACACCACTCCGGCAGAAGCCGTGAAAGTCTGGATCGAAATGGTCAAATACGCAAAGACCCTCGGGCTCGACAAGATCATGGACTTGGAGGTGCACCGCGATACCTGTACAGAAACTCCCGAGAAAACCTACGAGATCGCCAGGCTCTACAAACAAAAGACTGGCCAACGCATTAATTTATGTTTCGATTTCTCCCACTTTGCCGTGGTCAAACACATCAGTCCTCCTTACCGTAACCGTCTCCTCGTTGATCATGTCGATCTGACCCAGTCCTCCCTCCAGCTCCACCTCCGCCCGTTTAATGGGCACCATTGCCAAGTCCCCTTGAGCAATGGCAAAGGGGTTCTGACTAATGATGGTAAGGCTTATCTGGAATTTGTCAGTGACCTGCTCACTGAATGGATCAAAGGCCCACAAGCTAAAGCCGGTGCCACCCTCTATGTGTGTCCGGAGTTCGGACCTTTCGGGAGCGGTTACGGATTGAGCACATTCCCCGACGTTTACAAGGATGCCTGTCTCCTGCGCAAAGAAACCGATAAAATCTGGAAATCACTCGTCACGAAGTGGAAATCCGGAAAACTAAAATAAATATCCGCCCAGAAAACAAATCGCTCCACAATCACCCTTTACTGGGAACTCGTGGTAAGTTGTGTGGTTTACCCTTAGAAGAATGTCTCTCCCCCGAGATTGCGTCCTGCTCGGTCGATTTATTTAATTTTGACCGAGCTTTTTGACTGGGCAAACTTTTTGGTTTGGGGGGCGATCAAGTCTTTGACGAGTTGATTGGGAAATTTACGGTCTGGGGTGATGGCGTAAAAACTTTCTTTGATCTGGGGGAAACGGTACCATTCCGTCAGGAGTCCTTGGGTGAGTTCGTCCTTCACCACAATCTGGGGGACAAGGGTGAGGGCATTGGAATTCCGCGCCATGACTCGGAGCATGCCCATGTCGTCGACCTCGGCGGCAATGATGGGGCGGATCCCCTCTTGGCTGAGGAGGAGGTCGAAAGCCGCCCGGATATTGCTTTCGGGCCCCGGGAGATTCAGGGGAATTGTGCTGAGATCATCTGGGAACCGGAATTTTTTTGAGGATTTCCCGGGTCGACCCACGAGGCTGACGGGCTGCTCATCGATGAGGTGACTGTGCCAGCGTGTATTCGAGTCCCGGTGGACGGGGAGGTTGGAAAGGATCAGGTCGATCGTGTGGGCTTCGAGTTGAATGAGGAGTTCGCGCAGGTTCCCCGAGCGGATGATGAGTTCCGTGCCGGGTTTGTCGATGAAGGGCGCGAGGAGACCGATCTGGAAATTCCGTGACAGGGTGGTGACCGAACCTATCCGGAGGATCTGGCGTCTGCCGGCATCACGGTGATGCAAGGTGTCCATGAGCTCCTCCCCCGCGAGGAAAATGGACTCGGCATAATCAAGGGTGATACGGCCAGCCTCTGTCAGGATCAGCGATTTATTTTTCCTTTCAAAGAGTGGTTGCCCCAGGCTTTCTTCGAGTTTGCGGAGCTGGATGCTCAAAGCGGATTGAGAGATATTCAGGCGCTGCGCCGCACGGGTGAGGTTACCGTCATTAGCGATCGCTCTGAAATAACGGAGATGATGGTAGTTCAGGAAAGACATGTGATCGATATATTATATATATCAAAAATGTAAATAACATATATTGGATTGAATGATTAATTTTTTCTAGTGTCGGGGGAAAGAAAGAATAGAAAAATATGATATTCCAAAATATAGAACTTTTCCGGGCGTTACTCATCGCCCTTTGCCCGTTGAGCCTCCTGTGCATGGCCTTTTTGCCTTCGCGCCTTCTTAATGCCCAGGGGCAGGCTAGTGCCAAGCTCGGGGCGGGCCTCGGGGTGATATCGTTTGTGGGGGCATTAGCCAGTGCGTTGATACTGGTGAGTGAAGGGACCTTGGCATTCCGTTTTCTGGAGTGGGGCCCGTTATCGGTGGGGATTTATTACGACACACTTTCAGCGATCATTTTGATGCTGGTTTCCTTTTTGGGCGCGGTGGTACTCCGGTACTCCCGCCAATACATGGACGGGGATCCGCGCCAGGGAGGATTCACCCGGTGGCTTTGTTTAACGACGGGATCAGTCCTGTGTATTGTGATGTCAGGAAATCTCGTGTTTTTTGCGGTCGCATGGAGCGCCACTAGCCTGTGCCTACACAAATTGCTGGTCTTTTATCCTGACCGCCCGGGTGCTATGCTTGCCGCGCGGAAAAAATTCATCATTAGCCGGTTGGGCGACCTGTGTCTTCTGGGAGTGGTTATTCTCACCTATCGGCAGTTCCATACCTGGGATTTCCAGCAGATTTTTGCGGCCATTCCCGCGCTTTCATCATCCCTATATGGAGCGGGCGGGGGGACTTTGACCATGCTCTGTTTGTTGATTGTCACTACGGCCCTCCTGAAATCCGCGCAGTTCCCATTCCACAGCTGGTTACCTGACACGATGGAGACTCCTACTCCTGTGTCGGCCCTCATGCATGCGGGGATCATTAATGCCGGGGGCTTCCTGATTGTACGGCTCAGTCCCTTGGTGTCCCTATCACCGACGGCCTTAAACACACTGGCTGTATTTGGGGCTGTGACGGCTATATTTGCCTCCCTAGTCATGCTGACGCATGCCAGCGTCAAGCGGGCCCTGGCTTTTTCGACAGTTGCACAGATGGGATTCATGATGTTGCAATGCGGACTAGGGGCATTTTCTCTGGCGGTTTTGCATCTCGTGGCCCATTCCTTGTATAAGGCACATGCATTCCTATCCTCCGGGAGCATTGTCAATATGGCCAAGGCGGCTTGGACACCTCCCTCAAGGGGGTCGACCCGGGGTACTGGGATATTGGCCGGGGCATTGATCGTGGCCGTCGGGCTGGTATTTATCTTCTCCCGGGTAGTCGGTGTGGGCCTCGTTGAGAAGCCCGGCCTCTGGTTACTCTGTAGTGTATTCATGATGTCCCTGACCTATATGGTGTGGAATTTATGGAGACACTCGATGAGTACAATGATGGTGGCCGCAGGCGCATTGATGGTGGCTGGAGTCGGTGCCGTGTATTATGTCCTGCACATGGTCTTTGAGCAGTTGCTCGGCCCGGCCTTGCCTGTTTACGCGCCCGGACGGAGTTATGTCGACTATGGACTCATGCTCCTCTTGCTGGTGCTTTTTTTCGGGATTCTCTTGTTTCAATCGCTGATCCCTTGGTGGAGTCGGCGCACCTTTTTCCAGGCCCTGTATGTACATGCCCGGAATGGCTTTTATTTTAATACCCTCGCCAATCGTCTCACTATGCAATTTTGGCCGGTGCAAACGCGTAACATAAAGGAATCCTCCTATGAAAAATGATGTACTCCTCCAGTCGATGCAAACTGCTTGCCGACGGATCCCGCCTTTGTGGCCGCTGAAAAACTTTGTGGCGGTAAACCCCTTTCTCGGAATGGCGGACATGCCGTTTGCGGGTGCGGCCGGCCTCATGCAGCGAGTCGGACACGGGGATATACTGATGCCACCGTCCTATTATTTAAAAAGGCTGGAAACCGGTGATATACAAGATGAGGATATTATTAAAGCCTGCCAGCAGCTCGAGAGGGACGGGGCTCTGAAGGGTTTACCGGAATACGACCACCGCAATGTCGATGGACTCGTTAGGTACTTAAAAATGTCCGAAGGCGGACAAGGACAGGACCCAGTATTAACCGTGGCCGACTGGCGGGACAAAAATGAAGGAACAGCCTGGAGCGCCTTTGTCGTCGAGGAGGTATCCAAATGGTGTTCGGTTTATTTTGATGAAGGACAGTCATCGTGGAGGATGCCTTGGCGAGGGCAATCGTTTTACAAGGCCTGGAGGGAGGCGGCACGGTTCGACGCTAACCCCGGGCTGATGGGGATGGGGGATTTTCGCAAGATCGTCGATGGACTCTCCGAGGATCCCATGGAGACCATCCAGATGATTATGGGAATCTTGGAGGTGCCGGAGGCGGGAATGACCGACTTTTTGCACAGGCAGATCATGAGTGTGGGGGGGTGGGGTGGTTATATCCAATACCGGGTGCGCCAAGCGGGGATGAATGGCCAAGAGGACACCTCACTTGTGGAGTTTCTAGCGCTCAGATTAGTTTATGACTTAGTTCTTTTCAAAGGGATTAAAGGAAAGGGGTGGGCACAATGGAAAACACAAGTCGCCGGGATGGATGCCCCGCAGAAAATGATTCCTGAGGCAAGTATCCTGTGTCGTCTGCTGGCCCAACAAACACTGGAAAATTCCTTTCAAAGACGTTTATTTAAGGGAATGGCTGGTTGTCTCGGTCGGCAGGAGGAAACCATGTCTGCCCGTAAAACGTTGCAGGCGATTTTCTGCATCGATGTCCGTTCGGAGATTTACCGGCGGAATCTGGAGGGGCGCTCCGCGGAAATCGAGACGATTGGATTTGCCGGATTTTTCGGGATAGCCGTCGAATACCTGCCGATGGGGCGCAGACACGGGAATGTCCAGTGTCCGGTGTTACTGAACCCCGCGCTCACTATCCGCGAGACGCTCCAAGACTCCTCTCCCGGTCAGGATGAGTCCATGCACAGGCGACTGGTTTTCGGTCAGAGAATCGGGGCCGCGTGGAACGCCTTTAAAACCTCTGCTGTCTCGTGTTTCCCCTTTGTAGAAACGGTCGGACTCGCCTACGGTGTCGGACTTGTACAGGATTCACTTCGACTGCACACTTCTGAAAAACCCGGCACATGTTGCGGAAAACCCAGTACGCCACAAGTGAGCCTGGTCCGTAAGGGACATCACCATGGCCATGCGCACGGGTTTGACACGGGCATAGATGATGAATCGAAAATAAACATGGCCGCCGGAGCGTTACGGAACATGGGCTTGACCTCCGGATTTGCACGGTTTGTTCTCATCTGCGGACACGGCAGCCAGACTCGGAATAACCCCTACGGTTCGGGGTTAGACTGCGGGGCATGTGGAGGACACGCCGGGGATGTGAATGCCCGGGTGGCGGTGGCCCTTTTCAACGATCTAGACGTTCGTGTGGGACTCCGGAAGATAGATATCCACATTCCAGATGATACAGTTTTCCTAGCGGGTTTACATAATACCACCACTGATGATGTCCATCTCTTTGAAGATGAGGTGACGCAGTCCGCGGACCGGGCCCTCCTAGAAACGGTGCGGGGATGGCTCGACCGAGCCTCGGCAGTGACCCGGCGTGAACGCGCCACAAGGCTAGGAATGCAGGACCAGATTTCACACCCCCGCTTTGACGAGAAAATCCGTCAGCGCAGTAAGGACTGGGCACAGGTCCGTCCTGAATGGGGGCTCGCAGGCAACGCAGCATTTATCGCGGCGCCTCGTGAGCGGACTCGGGGATTAAATTTGCAGGGCCGGGTCTTTCTGCATAATTATGATGTCAACCTCGATCCGTCCGGATCAGTCTTGGAGCTGATCTTGTGCGCGCCCGTGGTGGTGGCCAGCTGGATCAACCTTCAATACTACGCCTCCACGGTGAATAACCGCCTTTTTGGGAGCGGGAATAAAGTACTGCACAATGTGGTGGGAGTCTTAGGAGTCTGGCAGGGAAATGCCGGGGATCTCCAGACAGGGCTGCCAATGCAGTCGGTCCATGACGGTACTCGGTGGATGCACGAACCCCTCCGGCTGAGTGTGATCATCGAGGCCAGCACGGAATCCATCAATGTAGTACTGAAAAAACACCCGGAGGTCCGCGCACTGATGGATCACGGATGGTTGCACCTCTTTGCGATCAAACCCGGAGGCGGGGAGTGCTTTCGTTACGCCGGAGGTTACGAATGGCAAAGTGAGGAAATGGATAATGCCCCGGCTGATGCTGCGGGAGTTTCTGAGGGTGCCTCAGCCTTAGCGATGGTTTGAGAACCATGGTGCTTTTCTTGAGCAAATTCTGTAGCCGGAGGAGAATCCTGAAGGCACTCTGAGAAAAGAAACTTGTCGTTTTAAGGACGATGAGAGGAGGCGAGTAAGCCTCTTGATCCAAGGTTATGGCGGTGAGCGCGGGGATTAAATCGGGTGATTATCTTAAAATAGTTACTATTATATCATCTTTAGCCAGAGCTGGTTGAATACCGGATTTCTCAAAAGCAAGGATTTTATCGAAGTTTAATCTGATGATTTAAGGGGACATAATTAATCCGAAATGTCTCGTATACAAGGACATATTATCAAACAACCCCTCGACTCCGTTGCCGTTGCCACTATTCTTTAAACATGGTAACAGACCGACTTTTAGGAGGATTCAAAGCATCCACACCGGATGAATGGAGAAGTGCTGCTGAGGCACTTTTAAAAGGGGCATCCTTCGAGAAAAAGCTGCTCACCCAGACTTATGAGGGTATTACACTCCAGCCGATTTATTCCCGCCAAGACATTTCAGGATTCAAACACCTTGAGCAGCTGCCCGGGCAAGCGGATTTCATGCGTTGCAGTTCGGCCTCCGGTTATCGCAGTAAAGTCTGGGAAATATCCCAAGAGCTTCCTTACGGGACACCACAATTAGTTAATGAAGCATTGCGGAATGACTTGGCTAATGGCCAGACGGAAATCCAGATTCTCCCCGATTTGATTACCCAGTTTGGCAACGATCCAGATTATGCGCAACCTGCCGAGGTCGGCATGTGCGGAGTCTCCCTCTCGAATATCCAGGATTTCGACACGTTATTTAAAGGGATCGATGTGGAGAATCACTCTGTTTACCTGCGTGGTGGGCCGAGCTGTCTGGCTTTGGCGATTGTTTTCTTTGCTTGGACACAGAAATACGCGGTGAATGTCAAAAAGCTGCACGGATGTTTCGAGTCCGATCCATTTGGGATATGGGCTTCCTTGGGGCGTTTACCTATTAATCTCGATACGTTATTTGAGGAAATCGCGATCCTGACAAAATATGTCTCCGCCAAAAAACTCCATTTCCAGACGATCACAGTTTCGGCTTCTGCTTACCATGATGCCGGGGCGAATGCCGTTCAGGAGCTGGCTTACTCCATGGCCACAGGGGTCGAGTACCTGAGGCGTTTCGAGTCTAACGGGTTAAGCGTGGATGATACTGCCCCCCGGATGCAATTTGTTTACGGGATCGGGACGAATTTCTTTATGGAGCTGGCAAAACTGCGTGCCGCCCGGCTGCTCTGGTCGAAAGTCATCCAGGCCAGTGGTGGGAAATCCGAAGCCCAGAAAATGTGGATCCATGCACGTACAGCCACCCGTGATAAAACCGTGGTGGATGCGTATAATAATGTATTACGCGGGACGACCGAGGCATTTGCGGCGATTTTGGGCCAGTGTAACTCGATGCATGTCAGCCCGTTTGACGAGGTCTATCAAGTGCCCGACGATTTCTCCCGACGTATGGCGCGCAATACCCAGTTAATCCTGAAGCATGAATGTCTCCTGACCGACGTTATCGATCCTGCGGGCGGATCATGGTTTATTGAAAACCTCACGAAGGATCTGGCTGAAAAAGCTTGGGAACTCTTCCAAAAAATCGAAGCCGACGGGGGAATGGAAAAAGGATTACGCACGGGTACTATCCAGAAACAAATTACTGCAATCCGGGATCAACGGATTAAAAATGCGGGGAACCGCAAGGATATTGTCGTCGGGGTGAATAATTACCCGAATCCCAGGGAAGTGTTGCCGACCCCGCGTATCCCGGATGCGATGGAGATTTTCAAGAGAAGACAGGCGGAAATATCCACTTACCGCCAGAGTGCCGAGCCCTCCGAGGATAGCCAGATACTCGCCCTCTTATCAAAGCTTAGCGGGAAGGAATCCGAGAAACTTGTTTCGACAGCGGCTGAAGCCGTCCTTGCTGGAGCCAGTCTGGGAGAGGTCTCGCGTGTGCTCCGTGCTAATCAGGCGATGGAAGAACCGATTGAAAAACTCCCGCTCTTCCGCCCCTCTGCCCTTTACGAGGGGTTGAGGAAAAAATGTGAGGATTATGCCAAAAAACACGGGCAGGATTTAACCGTCCTCCAGCTCAATGTCGGGGCATCACGGGAATACCGACTGCGCGCAGACTGGACGAGTAGTTTCCTCCAGGTCGGTGGAGTCAAGGTGCTGGCCGATAAAGATTTCGGTACGGTCGCCGAAGCGGTGGAAGCGGCGAAGGTAGGCAAAGCAAAAGCTGTTGTGATATGTTCCACCGATGAAAAATATACGCAACATGTCCCGGATCTCGCCGCCGCCCTCAAAGCGTTACCGGGCCGTCGCGTCGTGATTGTCGCCGGTGCCCCTGGAGATAATGAGGCCGCTTGGAAGGCCGCTGGGGTAGACAGTTTTATCAATGTGCGAGTCCCTAATTTTGAGTTTTTGAACGGTTTGATTAATCAAATGGAGTCCCTCGTATGAGTACAATCCCCAATTTCGAAAATATCCCCCTGTCAATGGAGTCCCCGAAATCCTCCTATGAAGAGTGGGAGAAGAAGGTCGAGCGTGAATCCAAACAACCGCTGAATGACCTGATGGTCGAGGCGATGGAGAAAATCGAGATCAAACCCCTTTATACCAGTGAAGACCTCAAGAAACTGGAGCATTTGGATTACACAGCAGGACTCCCTCCCTTCCTGCGCGGGCCGTATGCCGCGATGTACGTGATGCAACCATGGACGATCCGTCAGTATGCCGGATTTTCCACGGCCGAGGAGTCAAATGCCTTTTATCGTAGAAATTTAGCGGCGGGCCAAAAAGGCCTTTCTGTCGCGTTCGATCTCGCCACACACCGTGGATACGACTCAGATCATCCGAGGGTCATAGGGGATGTCGGCAAAGCGGGTGTGGCGATTGATTCTATCCTGGACATGGAGATTCTATTTGCGGGTATTCCCCTCGATAAGATCTCCGTTTCCATGACGATGAATGGTGCGGTGTTACCTGTACTCGCCTTCTACATCGTCACCGCCCTTGAGCAAGGGGCAAGACTCGAGGAACTCTCCGGGACGATCCAGAATGATATCCTCAAGGAGTACATGGTGCGCAATACTTATATTTATCCGCCCGAACCCTCGATGAAAATCATTGCGGATATCTTCTCCTATACATCGAAGTACATGCCGAGATTTAACTCGATATCCATCTCCGGTTACCACATGCAGGAAGCGGGTGCCTCGGCAGACCTCGAGCTGGCTTACACACTGGCTGACGGGCTCGAATACATCCGAGCGGGAATTAAGGCTGGTATTGAAATCGATGCTTTTGCACCGCGCCTGTCATTTTTCTGGGCACAGGGGAAGAATTTCTTTATGGAAATCGCCAAGATGCGTGCCGCGCGTCTGCTTTGGGCCAAGATCGTGAAGGAGTTTCACCCGAAGAGTGCCAAATCAATGGCGTTACGCACCCATTCACAGACCTCCGGCTGGAGTCTCACCGAGCAGGATCCTTTTAATAACATTGTCCGCACTTGTATCGAAGCCATGGCCGCCACCCTCGGGCACACCCAGTCTTTACACACAAATGCCTTGGACGAAGCCATCGCTTTGCCGACAGATTTCTCCGCCCGTATCGCACGTAATACCCAGCTCTATCTACAGGAAGAAACCGGGATTTGTCGTGTGGTCGATCCTTGGGGCGGGTCTTATTATGTCGAGGCCCTGACGGACGCCCTCATGCGCCGTGCCTGGAGCCATATTGAGGAGGTCGAAAAACTCGGTGGCATGGCTAAAGCGATCGAGACAGGATTACCAAAAAAACGAATCGAAGAAGTCTCCGCCCGCCGCCAAGCTAGGATCGATAGCGGCCAGGAAGTTATTATCGGCGTGAATAAATACCGCCCGACAAAAGAGCATCCCTTGGATATTCTCGATATTGATAACTCCGCTGTCCGTGAGTCCCAGATTAAACGCCTGCACAAATTGCGCGCTGAGCGTGATGACACGAAAGTCCGTGCCGCCCTAGAAAAACTCCATGAATGTGCAAAAAACGGTGTGGGCAATTTGCTCGAACTGGCTGTCGATGCCGCCAGACAACGTGCCAGCCTCGGTGAAATCTCGGATGCCTGTGAGAAAGTCTTTGGCCGCCATCAGGCCGTCATTCACTCCATATCCGGGGTTTATAGTAAGGAATTCGGCGAACGCCATGAGATTAAAGATGTGCAGAAACTCACCGATGAATTCGCCAAAGAAGAAGGGCGCCGTCCCCGCATCATGATTGCAAAGATGGGCCAGGACGGACATGACCGTGGGGCCAAAGTAGTCGCGACGGCTTTTGCGGATATGGGATTTGATGTCGATATCGGTCCTCTTTTCCAGACTCCTGAGGAAACGGCTAAACAAGCTGTCGAGAATGATTGTCATGTCGTAGCGATGAGTTCCCTAGCTGCTGGGCACAAGACTTTATTGCCGAAACTCATTGAAGAACTCACCAAGCTGGGTCGTGAAGATATCATGGTCGTCTGTGGAGGGGTTATTCCTGCGCAGGATTATGAATTCCTTTACGCTAACGGTGCCAGTGCGATTTTTGGTCCAGGGACAGTGATTCCTGAGTCTGCCAAGAAAATCCTTGTGTTACTGAAGGGTCGACTTGCGGGGGCTACCGTGGCATGATGGTGGATGCCCCAGTACAATCCACGGATTCCGCACGTGCGGAGCAGGATGGTATTGTGTCCGGGGCAAAAACTAATTTGCAAGAGGAGGATTTTATCCAACCGCTGAATACACTCCGGAAAGAAGATTTTGTCACAGGGATTTTGCAGGGTAACCGCAGTCTGTTAGCCAGGGCGATTACCTTGATTGAAAGTACCGCCCCCAAGCACCAGAAATTAGCGCAGGAGATTTTGCAGGAACTGATGCCGTATACCGGCGGGGCCGTGCGCGTGGGGATTACCGGTGTGCCCGGCGTGGGTAAAAGCACTTTTATCGAGTCGTTTGGGTTAAACCTTTGCGGCAACGGCCGGAAGGTGGCTGTCCTGGCAGTGGATCCCAGCAGTCAGCGTTCACACGGGAGTATATTGGGGGATAAAACGAGGATGGAGCATTTATCAAATCATCCAAATGCTTTTATCCGTCCCTCGCCATCAGGCAATACTTTGGGAGGAGTCGCCCGCAGGACCCGCGAGACGATTTCCCTTTGCGAAGCTTTTGGTTTCGATGTGATTCTTGTCGAGACTGTCGGGGTCGGCCAGAGCGAAACAATGGTGCGCGACATGGTGGATTATTTTCTGGTGCTGCTTTTGGCCGGGGCCGGGGATGATTTACAGGGAATCAAAAAAGGAATTATTGAAATGGGTGATGGATTTCTAGTCACCAAAGCCGACGGGGATAATCGGGACCGGGCCATGAGGACGGCGGTGGATTTAAAATCCGTGCTGCATTTGCTCTCTTCACCCACACCGGGATGGTCACCGAGGGCTGAGGTCTGTTCGGCAAAGACCGGGGATGGCATTACTGATGTATGGTCGGTTATTGAAGAGTTTTTAAAAACGACTCAGGGGTCCGAGGTCTTTGGGCAACGGCGCGCGGAGCAATTAGCACAATGGTTTGAGAGCCTTTTGCAGGAGAAAGTCATTAATACTTTCATCCACGGTGCGCAAATCGCCCCAGAGCTGGCCCGCGTGCGCTCGGATGTGCTCGAAGGCAAGGTGGCTCCTGCGCTCGCCGTAGAAAATATTGTCTCAAGGATTGTTAGTCATTTTGAAAAAAACTAAGGGGTAAGGAATAAAAAATTATGATAAATAAAATCGATCACATCGGGATAGCCGTCAAATCGCTCGACGAGACGGTCCCCTATTACGAAAAAGCCTTGGGCCTCAAATGCGAACATATCGAAACCGTAGAATCGCAAAAAGTGAAGACCGCCTTTTTTACTGTGGGCCAGACACATATTGAGCTGCTCGAACCGACCAGCCCAGAAAGCCCGGTCGCGAAATTCATCGAAAAAAATGGAGAGGGAATCCATCATATTGCTTTTGGGACGGATAATATCACCGGCCAGCTCGAGCAGGCGAAAAATGCCAATGTCCGTTTGATCCACGAAATACCCTTTGAAGGTGCCCACGAAAAACTCGTCGCATTCCTCCATCCAAAATCATCATTCGGTGTACTCACAGAATTTTGCTCTGATAAACACTAACCAAAAAAGATGGGAAAGAGACCTATGGCCATTAATCAGCATTTACTCGATGAATTAAAAAAGAGGCGCGCTACGGCAGAAGCCGGTGGTGGCCGGGATAAAATCGAAGCCCGTAATGAAAAAGGGCTTTTAGGGGCGCGTCAGCGGCTGACCGAGCTTTTTGATGAAAATACTTTTCAAGAGTTCGGTTTGTTGGCCGAGCACGATTGCCATGAGTTCGGTCTCGAAGGTAAAGACCTTCCCGGGGACGGGGTGGCGACGGGTTGCGGATATGTCGAGAGCCGTCCGGTGGCTTCTTTCAGCCAAGATTTTACTGTAGCCGGTGGTTCATTGGGGAAGACCCATGCGGAAAAAATCTGTGAGATCATGGATTACGCCGCCAAAGTCGGCATGCCTGTGGTTGGTTTTAATGATTCCGGTGGGGCGCGCATTCAAGAAGGGGTGAATTCCTTGAGCGGTTACGGACATGTATTTTATAAGAATGTCGAATTATCCGGTGTGGTGCCGCAAATTGCTTTGATCTCAGGGCCTTGTGCTGGTGGTGCGGCTTATTCGCCCGCGCTCATGGATTTCATCATCATGATCAAGGGTAATGCAAATATGTTTATATGCGGACCTGATGTCATTAAAGCCGCCACGGGGCAAACCACCACGATGGAGGAGATCGGCAGTGCGATGGCCCATGGAAGTGTGAGTGGGAACATTCATTTTATCGCCGAGGATGAGCATGATGCGATCTCGATTACAAAAGACCTCCTGAGTTATTTACCGAGCAATAACCTCCAGGACCCGCCCCATCACATGGGTGACCTCCAGCTTGAAGATGATCCTTCGATGAATGAGATCATACCAGAGGATAATAAAACGCCGTTGGATGTGATGGAAGTGATTAAACGCCTTGTCGATGACGGGAAAATCCTCGAGGTCCAAAAAGAATGGGCTAAAAATATTATTGTCGGATTCGCCAGGATCCATGGGATGGTCGTCGGGATCGTCGCTAACCAACCAAAGGTCAAGGCGGGAACTCTCGATATTGACTCCTCGGATAAAGCCGCCCGTTTTATCCGCTTCTGTAACGTCTTTAATATTCCGCTAGTGACCCTCGTGGACGTACCCGGATTCATGCCGGGTGTCGCCCAAGAAAAAGGGGGGATTATCCGCCACGGGGCAAAGATGCTTTTTGCCTATGCCTCAGCGACGGTGCCGAAAATCACGGTCATCCTCCGAAAGGCTTACGGCGGGGCTTACCTCGCCATGTGCAGTAAAGACATGGGTGCAAATATGGTTTTCGCGTGGCCGACGGCAGAAATCGCAGTCATGGGTGCGGAAGGGGCGACAAAGATCCTGTACCGTAAGGAAATCAAAGCCTCTACGGATCCGAAAGCCAAGGAAGTGGAAATGATCGAGAAGTACCGCGAGCGTTTTGCTTCCCCTTATATGGCGGCATCGAAAAATATGATTACCGATGTCATTGACCCAGCAAAAACACGGTCAACGGTCTCCTTGGCTCTAAGGATGACACTCTCCAAGAGGGAAACACGTCCTGCCAAAAAACACGGAAATATCCCACTATGATTTTATCCACCTGCAATCTTTTCTTCTCCCAGACAACTTGCCCCATGAATATGGGGCCGGCTTGCTGGCTGGGAGTAGCGGTGATTGTTATTCTCTTTGTTTGGCTGGCCAAGCTCACTTCAAAGGTTTCTTCATTACAGGAACGTTTGGATGGTTTGGATAAAAAAGCTACTGAACTGGCGAAGAAGGACATTACGACCGCTGTGAGTACTCCATCCGCACCTGCCATAGAGTCCGTGGTGACTGCCACAGCCGCTGTGCCTGCAGCTATTGCTCCGGGTGACATACCCAAGCATCATTTGGTAGCCATTTTTGCAGTGGTTTCACAAATGACGGGGTCAGGCCGTATCCGGAGGATTTCATTCGCCGGCTCACGTACAGGAGGACCCGGCTGGTCTACGGAAGGGCGACGTGCCCATTTCTCTTCACACCATGTCCGCTAAATAAATTTAAATAATGATTGATCAAAGGGATTCGAATAAAAATGAAAAAGCTCAAAATCACAATAGAAGGTGTCTCTTACGATGTGGAAATTCAAATGCCCCAAAATGAAGGGGCTCCTGCTCCTGTCCGCCGAGTCGCTCCTGTGGCCCAAGCCGCCGCTGTGGCTCCAGTGGCTGCGGCAGCCGCACCTGCTACGTCAGGCACCTCGAAATCAGCCGGGGCAAATGATTTGCCTTGTCCGCTCTCGGGCGTGGTTGTTTCCGTGGCTGCAACTGTCGGCCAAGCAGTAAATGAAGGGGATACTGTGATGACTTTGGAAGCCATGAAAATGTATACCGCGGTTACCGCCCATAAATCAGGGACAGTCAAAGCGGTGCTTGTGGTTGCCGGAGAGTCTGTCGATGAAGGCCAAGGCCTGATTACAATTGAATAGAAGATAAAAGGAATATAAAGAATATGATCCCTAGAATTACAGCCCAAGAAGCCGCGAAAATGATTGAACACGGGGATTCGATTGGTTTCAGCGGGTTTACCCCTGCCGGCGCCGCGAAAGTCATCCCGTTAGCCATTGCAGAAAAAGCCAAAGCAGAACACGCAGCCGGACGCCCCTTTAAAATCGGGGTCTTAACGGGTGCTTCGACTGGCCGTTCCCTCGACGGAGCCTTGGCGGCGGCCGATGCCGTCTTATTCCGGACCCCATACCAGTCCGATGGTGAGTTACGCAAGAAAATCAACGCCGGTGAAGTGAAGTTTTTTGACATGCACCTGTCGCAAATTGCGCAGAATGTGCGTTATGGCTTTTTGGGTAAAGTGAAATGGGCGATTGTTGAGGCTTGTGCCGTCGAAGAAGACGGGACGATTGTATTGAGCACATCAGTCGGGACTTCACCCACGTATTGCCAAGTGGCCGAGAAGATTTTTGTGGAGTTAAATGCCTATCATCCGAAGGAATTAAAAGGGATCCACGATAACTACCAGCCATTGGATCCCCCGCACCGCCGTGAGATCCCGATCTACAAGGTTTCCGACCGTATCGGTTCACCAGTCATCAAAGTGGACCCGTCTAAAATTGCGGGCATTGTGGAAACGAATCTGCCTGATGAAACTAATACATTTCCCGAGCCGAATGATGTCACGATCAAAATCGGCAAAAATGTGGCCGCTTTCCTGGCCGCTGAAATGAAAGCCGGACGGATCCCGAAAGAATTCCTCCCGATCCAAAGTGGTGTGGGTGATGTGGCTAATGCGGTTTTATTTGCCATGGGATCAAATCCGGATATTCCCGCTTTTGAAATGTATACGGAAGTCATCCAGGACTCGGTGATTAAACTGATGAGCGAGAACAGGATTAAATTCGCCAGTGGATGCTCGTTGACTGTGAGTAACCCCGTGCTGAAACAAATATACGGGAATATGGATTTCTTTAAACCCAAACTCGTTTTGCGTCCGCAGGAAATCTCGAATAACCCGGAAATCGTCCGACGTATCGGGATTGTCTCGATAAATACAGCCATCGAAGTCGATCTCTTTGGTAATGTGAATAGCACGCATGTATTAGGGGCCCAGATGATGAATGGAATCGGGGGGTCAGGGGATTTTACCCGGAATTCCTATATCTCGATCTTTACTTGCCCGTCGATCGTCAAAGATGGCAAGATCAGCACAATCGTTCCTATGGTCAGCCATATCGATCATAATGAGCACTCGGTACAAATCGTTATTACGGATCGGGGGATCGCCGATTTGCGCGGAAAATCTCCACATGAACGCGCCGAGGAAATCCTAAATAAGTGTGTCCATCCCGAGTACCACCCGATCCTGAGTGCCTATCTGAACCATTCGAAACAAACCCACACAAACCATACATTGTCCATGGCCTTCCGCATGCATGAAGAGTTTGCAAAGACCGGCGACATGAGAAAAGTACAGTGGAGCTAGAAACAAGTTTACCAGACAATAAAAAGGAAAATGCCCCCTATGGAAAAAATCGTTTTTAATAATACAGTACTCCGCGACGGGCACCAGTCCCTCGCGGCGACCCGCATGAAAGTCGAGCAAATGTTACCCGTGGCCGAGAAACTCGACGGCTTAGGTTTCGGCATGCTCGAAACATGGGGTGGAGCGACGATTGACGCATGTTTACGTTTCTTAAATGAAAATCCTTTTGAGCGTCTGCGCAAACTCAAGACCAAAATCACAAAGACCCCCCACAGCATGCTCTTACGCGGCCAGAATATTGTCGGTTACACCCAGTACGCCGATGATGTCGTGGAAGCATTTGTAGATTGTGCAGCCAAAGCGGGCATGGACATGTTCCGTATCTTTGATGCGCTCAATGATATCCGTAATATCGAGACATCGATCAAAGCTGTTTTAAAAAATGGGAAACATGCACAGGGAACCATTAGTTATACGACCAGTCCTGTCCATACGATCGACGGGTATATCAAGTTTGGCCTGGATATGGAGGCTCTTGGCTGCCAATCGATTTGTGTGAAGGATATGGCCGGTATTCTTTCCCCCGGTGATGGAGTGACATTGGTCAAGGGATTAAAGGCGAAGTTAAAAATCCCTGTCGTCGTCCACAGTCACTCCACGACTGGTTTTGCGCCCGTCACGTATTACCAAGTGACCGAGGCCGGGGCCGATGCGATTGATTGTTCGATCGCGCCATTTGCTAATGGTTCAGCCCAGCCCGACACCTTACTCATGCAAGAAATGCTCCACGGTCATCCACGGGCACCTCATTACGATGAGAAGACCTTGCGTGAACTCAGTGTTTATTTCAAAGAAATCTATAAGGAATTAATCGCATTCACCGATCCGATGAATGAAAAAGTCCAGGAAGACGTGCTGATTTACCAGATTCCGGGAGGAATGCTGAGTAACTTTGTTTCCCAGCTTAAACAGCATAACATGATCGACCGTTGGAATGAGGTGCTCGAAGAGGTGGTTTATGTCCGGGAAAAACTCGGGTTTATCCCCTTGGTCACCCCGACATCACAAATTGTCGGTACCCAGGCGATGATGAATGTGAAGATGGGACGTTGGAAAAGTATGCCGCAACAAACCTTAGACCTTGCCCTGGGACGTTTCGGAAAAACCCCGGCCCCGGTGGATCCAGAAATTATCAAACTTGCTGAACAAAAAACGGGCCAGAAGGTCATGACCGACCGGCCTGCCAGTGAATTACCCCCCGGGATGGATAAACTCCGCGAGGAACTCAAGAAAAATGACCTGCCTGTCGATGACGAGACAGCTGTTCTTTATGCGATGTTCCCCCAACAGATCACCCAATATTACAAAAAACCGGCGGAACAACCTAAAGCCGCTGCCGCCCCGGCCCCGGCAATCACTACGTCAATAGCCTCTACAGCCGTTGAAGGTGCGGGAAAATCCATCTCGATAAAGATTAATGACAAAACTTATCAGGCCACCGTCGAAGAAGTAAAATAATTAATCGTCTGATACAATCTCGAAGCCCGTGTTTGTGATGGTACCCATCCGCACGGGCTTTTTATTGCCCGGATTTTATTCGAACCCTAGAAATAATCCGGTAACAGCGATGGCTAGTCCGGCATACCGCATGGCAAGGGGGTGGAGTAACCTCCCCGAGAGGATACCCGTTGCGATTCCGGCAAGGTGCAGGGCAAAGGTGCTGGTCAAAAAGCCGCTCGCGTAGAGGAGGGAGTTTGTGCCTGTAGTCATTTCATTGCCGTGGGCGTACCCGTGGAAGAAGGCGAATACCCCGACGATGATGGAGCAAAGGGCGAGGGGCAATTTGCGTGCAGTAAAAAGGGCGATGCCGATCACCATGACAGAAGCAAGGATCATGGGTTCTGTTATGGAAAGTGTATGCCCATTCATTCCAGTCAAAAAACCAATGCTCATTAATCCTATAAAACTAGAGGGAATAATCCAGACGGCCTTTTTACCGGTTTGATATGCCCACAGGCCAACAGCGAACATGGCCAGCATGTGGTCAAGCCCACTCCACGGGTGTGCAAATCCGCTGGTGAAGCCCAATGAGTGCTCGTGGCCTGTATGGGCGGAGGCCGAAAAGATTGTGCAATAAAGGGCGAGGGCCAAAAAAACACTAGTTTTGTAAAAACGGGGGAGGGTGTTTATTTTCATGGATACAGAGAATTCCTCCGAAAGTCTAGACTGTCAATGCGGGAAGTGCCGAAAAAACAATATTATGAAGCTAACAGCTTGAATTTTTGCAAAAGGATCCGTAGCCTTTAAATGAATATTGAACATATCATGTTACGCTTAACCATAGCAAATCGGTTGGACGCTTTGGCTGATGTGAATGCCGCCATCGAGACGTGCTCCGCCCAAAATGAATGGGTGATGGAGGTGGAGTATGCGCTTACCTTGGCGATCGAAGAGCTGGTGACAAATATCATCAAGTATGGATATGATGATGAGAGTGAACATTGGATATTGATTCAAATCGATGACCTCGGGACGGAAATCCTTTTGCTAATCGAGGATGATGGGCATGAGTTTGATCCCATTAAAGGCCCTCCCCCGGCTTTTGACTTGGCATTAAAAGACCGTCCAATCGGTGGACTGGGCTTGCATTTGATTAAGGAACTCTCCAAATCAATGGAGTATACACGCGAAAACGGAAGCAATAAAGTCAAAGTGCTTTTTTATAAGATACCCCCCCCCACAACCAAGGAATAAGATGATGAGTTTGCAAATAAAACAAACAGAAAAACGGCCCGGTTTTTTTATTTTAAGCGTTATTGGAAGGCTCGATACGGTCACCGCTCCCCAGCTCGACCAAAAAATTAATTACCTCCTGGAAAATGAAGCGAAATCCATTTCTTTTGAGATGTCCCAGCTTGATTATGTCAGCTCTGCGGGACTCAGGGCGGTTTTAGGCACCTACAAGAAACTCAAAGGCAAGGGGGGTGTCTGTAGTGTGATTAACCTCCAGCCCCAAGTAAAAAAGATTTTTGATATCGCCAATGCCTTTCCTACATTGGAAATTTTCGCCAGCGAAGCCGAAGCTGATGATTATTTTGACCGGATGCAAAAAGGGGAACTTGACCCGAAATTGTAATTT
>Ga0163144_10000914_pt1 | contig 69721 bp, 59 predicted proteins | sample OliLak19BULKMAT1_FD_123175 | JGI IMG/M metagenome (GOLD analysis project Ga0163144, IMG submission 123175) | Freshwater microbial mat bacterial communities from Lake Vanda, McMurdo Dry Valleys, Antarctica - Oligotrophic Lake LV.19.BULKMAT1 | ecosystem: Environmental > Aquatic > Freshwater >... | reverse complement strand
GTCAACGCGGCGGTCTCGCCGTAGTTGCCATCTCCGATGGTACCGACGGGCGCGTCGTTGAGCATCAACTGTACGTCTTGGTCCTCGAAGCGCAGGTAGACGATCGGCAAGTCGCAGATCACGAGGTTGCCGTAGTTGAGAGAGTTGTCGCACATGTTCGGCTCACCGCCGATGCCCCCCACGCCGCCGACGCCGCCGACGCCGCCTGCGCCGCCGCTCGTCACTGTTCCCGCGCCGCTGCCGCCTGTATTCGGGACGCCGCCGCTGCTGTTGGTCGAGCTGTTGCCGCCTTTACCGATCGTGAAATCAGCCAGGCCGAGAATGTCAGCGCACGCCGTGCTCGAGAGCGCAGCGAGAACCAGCCAAGACCAACCCGGTGCAATCGCAGCCACACTGCATGTTCGCTGCGTGGCCTCCCGCATGCCAGCTCACAGTCTCAGCGGATCGTTTGAGCACCAACGTTATCGGGTTCGGTTTAGGTTGCCGTCCGAGCGTGACCTTGGGAGGTGGTCGCCGATGAGCACGATGACAGAGTGGATCGTCGCGATCATCGTCAGCGCGGCGAGTCCCGAGCGCGCGGCGACAGAAGACGCGTTTCCGGGCTGGTCCGAGACGGTAGCGGAACGCAAGGGCAGGTATGCTTCGATCGCCCGCGACGTGGAAGAGCTCGTATTCGACGAAAAAACGCGACCGGTTTTCGGCGGGCCTCACGGTCGTGCGCGAACTGCGGCGCTCTTGCTAGCCGTTGCGTATCACGAGAGCGGCTTCATGAAAGATGTCGACATCGGGCCGTGTTACCGCGGAAAAAGCGGCCAGAGCACCCGCTGCGACTCCGGCAAATCGGCGTGTCTGATGCAGATTCGCATCGCCGACGGAAAAACGCCGGAGGGCTACACACGCGAAGACCTGTTCCAAGATCGAAAGAAGTGTTTTCGGGCTGGGTTGCGCCTGCTGCGTTCGAGCCTCGGGATGTGCAAACACCTGCCGCTCAAACATCGCTTGGCCGCGTACGCATCTGGCAGCTGCGACAAAGGGCTGCCTGGCAGCGAGGTGCTGATGAGCCTCGCCGAAAAATTCGTGGTCGTCAGCAAGATCCCCGGTAAAGACCCGCAGTTCATCCGCCACGAGAAGAAGACGGAGTAGTCGATGTCGACGCCAGCGACGCGCGCCGAGCTCTCGCGCGAAGCCATCCACTGGGTCGAACGCATGCACAGCATGGTTGACGCGCTCGTCGAGCCGATCGCGGCGGCTCACGCGACGCGACTCCAGTGTCGGTCGGGCTGCAACGGTTGCTGTAGCGACGCGCTCTCGGTCTTCGAGATCGAAGCGCAGGTGATCGAGCGGCACCATGCCGAGCTGCTGGCAACAGGAACGCCCAACACCCAGGGGGGCTGCGCGTTTCTGGACGAGCAGGGAGGGTGCCGAATCTACGAAAGTCGGCCCTATGTCTGCCGTACGCAGGGCCTTCCGTTGCGCTGGCTCGAGCTCGACGAGCGAGACACACCCACGGAGCTGCGCGACATCTGCCCGCTCAACGCCGAAGGCCCCGCGTTGGATACGCTCCCCGCAGCCGCCTGCTGGACGATCGGTCCGATCGAGGAGCGCCTGGCCGCGCGTCAGTCGGCGCTCGACGGGGGCGCCGGGGCTCGAGTCCGCCTGCGCGGGCTGTTCGCTGCGTCACGGCGCCATTTGCCCCTCGCGCAAGGCTGACTGTGAAGAAGTTGCAGAAGCTCGTGAAGAAGCAGCCCTCCATCAGCGTCCTGATTGACGATGCCGCGCGGCTCCCTACGTTGCGGCGCGATGCAGACCGATTTCACGCACCGCCAGCTGCGCTCTGTCGACAAACGCGTTCATCGCCTCGGTCTCGCGCTGAACATGGGTATCGATGCCGACGGTGTGGCAGCCGCCTTCGAACGAGGCATCTCGTACATTTTTTACACGCGCATGCGCACCGGCAAATCGCTGTCGGTGCTGCGCGAGGCCCTCAAGCGAGACCGTGAGAAGTACGTGGTGGCCGCAGGGCCTACCTTCGGCTTCTTTCGCGGCGGCGTGCGTTCGGGGGCCGAATCGACGTTGAAGCGGCTGGGCGTCGACTATCTCGACGTGTTTCAGTTGATGTGGCTCGGCACTGCCAGCGCCTGGACAGAGTCGACGATCGACGAGCTCTGCAAGCTGCGTGAAGAGGGCAAAGTCCGCGCGCTGGGCGTCTCGATTCACGACCGCGAGCGCGCGGGTCGCCTCGCCGCCGACTCGGTGTTGGATCTGTTCATGATTCGCTACAACGCCGCGCACCCAGGCGCCGAGCGCGACATCTTTCCGCATTTGGAGAAGCGCAAGCCTTCAGTCGTCGCCTACACCGCGACGTCCTGGCGCAAGCTCCTGAAGCGGCCAGGCGGCTACGACGGCCCAGTCATGACGGCCGGCGACTGCTACCGCTTTTGCCTGTCCAACCCGCACGTCGACGTCGTACTCAGCGGCCCGAAGTCACGCGCCGAGCTGGAAGAAAACCTGGCCGCTGTCGAACGCGGGCCGCTCGACGCCGACGAGCTTCGCTGGATGCGCGGCTTCGGGCACACGGTTCACGGCTGACGTTTGCGCTTCGACATGAGCAAGTGGCTCTTGGCAAACGCAACTGCGAAGCGACGCGCGCGATCCGGGTCCGGCGCCTCGGCCTCGTAGCCTTCGACCACGGACATCAGCTCCGGCTCGGAGACGGCGCCATGTACAGCCGTACCCAGCGCCGCGAGCGTGTCGAAGCTGGCGAACAATCGCTGCGCGATCGACTCCTGCGGCTGCTCATCGGCAGGTCCGGGTGCGAGCAACATCGCCATGCTTCCGATGTCTTCGAGCAGGCTTCGTGCGAAGCGCGCCATCTGAGCGCGTTCGCGCGGAGACGGCGACAGGCTCCCCTTTTTGGCGCCGATGGCGTGATCACAAACGTAGCTGACGCTGGCGATGAATGGGCCGTGTGGCGCTGGCAGATCGATGGCGACCGCGCCGCGTGCGCCGGTGTCGGAGCTCAGCGCGAGCAGCACGTTCGGAGACCGCACGGCGCCGATCGTCGCCCACTGGATCGCGACGACAGCCAAAAGCGCACCTGTCGCTGCACCCACGTCCGACGTGTGTTGGACGATCTCCTCGTGCACGGCGGTAACCAGCGCGTCGCGCGCCAGATCTTCGGCAGCGAGCCAGGCGTCGGTGCGGGCCGGCTCACCATTCAGATCCGACAACACCCACTCGACTGCTCCGGTTCGAAGCGTGCCCACGACTCGGCGGATGACACGGCTCAACGCGGCTCCGCTGACGACCGCATCGGTTTGGTCCTCGACGTCGCCTGCTCGAAGCTTTGCGAGCTGCCTGCTGCGCGCGCTCTCGGGCAGCTGCTCGACGCGCAAGAACGCCGCTGCTTCACCAGGGATGCGGCCGTGCTTGCCGCCGACGCGCATGAAGCGGCCCTGCTCGTCGAGCCAGGTCACCACACGTTGGTCGAAGTGCGAGTCGACGCCGCCCATGATCACGCCCGCGGGGTGATCTGCGATGGACCTTGCAGCGTGCTCGACCAGAGCGGCAAAGCCAGCGTGGCCAGTGCGCACGATGAAACTGTGCTCCACATCGATGCTCACGCCCGAGCTCCGCGCCAACGCATCGAGCAGCGGCCGGCCGAAGCGCGCGTCTGATGCCTGATCCGGCCGCTCGCCAACCGGCAACGCCAAATACAAAGGGAGCGCCGCCTTGCAGGAGCCTGCACATTCGCGGAGCGCAGGGCCGGCCAGGGCCACGAAGCGGTCGAATCCGATCAGCTCTGGCGCGATCGACTCGATCGCAGCCAAGCCTGCCTCTTGACCCGCGCCGTCGATGAATTGGGTGCCCCGCGGCTCGAACGTGGCGGAACGCGCCGCCATGGCAGCTTGAAGGGCGTTCAGCCCAGATGGTGCGCGAGCACCCATCCCAGTGACGACCATCGATAGCGGTGCACGAGCCAAGCCCCCGAAGAAGCCACGATTCGACACACTTCGTCAATGACCGCAGTAGGTGCGAGTGCGCGTCTTGCGCTGTCGAAATCGAGCCGGCGATCGACAGTGGCGTGAAGCTCGCCGTAACATGAGCCGTTACCCCTCGCCCGCTTGACCGTAAGGAGACCGCATGGCTGCGAGCATTTCACGGCGCCCTGCCCCCGCACCGGAGCCCGTCAAACGTGTGAAGGCTGCGCCATCGAAGGCCGCGCCAATCCAGCTGGTCCAAGCCGCAACTATTTCGCTCGGCAGAGTCGTAGCGCTCGGCACCGACGTCGAAGTCGAGCTCGGAGGTCGCTCCGTCGCAGCTCTCGTCGATGCCTCCGTCGACGTCTCGGTGATCAAGACTGCGTTCGAGCGCGGCGAGCGCGTGCTGATCGAAGTGATCGGCGACCGCGCCGTAATCGTCGGAGCGCTGCGCACGCAAGCGACGCCGGGCATCGAGCGCGGCGAGAAGTTCGTCATTGAAGCCGGTGAGGTCGCCATCGCTGCGAAGCGAGTGACGATCGACGGCGACGAGATCGCGCTCAGCAGCAAGACCGCGCGCCTCGTATTGCGTGCCGCCGGTGAGATCGAGTCCTTCGCCGAGCGCATCGTTTCGCGAGCGAGCGGCGTTCACAAGATCGTCGGTCGCATGCTTCGGCTCAACTGACTCAGGAGGCTTCATGGCAGCGGACGGAACACAGAGCTCCACCTCCTCGGGCTTGTCCGAAGGCGAAATCAAATCCAGTCTCGATGCCAGGCTCGAGGTGCCTGGAGTCGAGGGCTTTCAGGTCATCGGCGTCAACGTCAGCGAGGGCCTCAGCGAGCGCACCGTGGCCGATATCGAGGTCGGCGCCCATGAAGACATCGAGTGGACGAGCGCGCTGCTCTCTGCGTGCAGCCTGTTCGTCGATCAGATCGAGCAGGGCACCAGGCGAACGCTCTCTTCGCGCCACTGGCGGTTGCGTCTCGGCGAGGCACGCTTCGTCGAGCACAAGGACAACGCGTTCCGCTACCTGCTGACCCTCTCGGATTCGCTGTGGCCTTTGGGCCTCGGCTTGGACACGCGCAAGTTCCGCAACATGAGCGCTCGCGACATCGTCCAAAAAATCTTGGATGAGGCCGAGATCCCTTGTTCGTGGTCGCTCGCGAGCGAGCTGCCCGTGCGCAAGTACACCGCGCAATACCGCGAATCGAAGCTCGCGTTCGTCGAGCGCCTGATGGAGTTCGAGGGCATCTTCTATTCGTTCGACGAAGCGGGCACGGTCCTCTTCGGTGACTCGTCGGTGTCTGCAGAGCGGCTGCGCGGCGGGGGCGAGTACGCGCTGATCGAGGCGGCGAGCGGCATGGCGCGCAACGACGTCGGGCTTCACCAATTGCGCCGCGGCGGTCGTGTGACGACCGGCAAGGTCACGCTCGGCGACTACAACTTCAAGACGCCAGACATCACGCTGTGCTCCAGCGCAGAAGGGGAGACTGATCGCATCTTCGAGCAGTACGTTTTTCCGGCAGGCTTTCGCAAACCAGAGCAGGGTCTGCGCCTGGCGCGCCTTCGCGTCGACGCGCACCGTGCGACGGCCTCGTTCTTGGAGGGCAAAGGCAACGAGCCTGCGTTCGCGCCGGGTCTCGGGTTCGCCGTCGGTGGCACCGCAGCCATGCCCTTCGCCGGCGAATACCTGCTGACCCATATCGAGCACGCAGCGCGCACCGGTGCGTTTACTGCCGGCAAAGCCGACGGTGATTCGTCACGTTACGAAAATCGCTTCAATGCGATGCCGATCGATCGCCCCTTTCGACCACTCTCCAAGACTCCGCGGCCGACCGTCAACGGCACCCACACCGCGATGGTGCGTGGGCCCGCAGGCGAAGAGATTCACACCGACCACTATGGTCGCTTCCGGGCGCAGCTGCATTGGGACCGCGAGGCCGTCGGCAGCGACGAAGACTCACGCTGGATGCGCTACATCCAGGAGACGACCAGCTCGATGGCGCTCGCCCGTGTCGGCTGGGAGGTAATGGTCGGCTACATCGACGGCGACCCGGATCGGCCCATCGGCCTCGGCCGCGCAATCAATGGGCAGATGACGCCGACATACGGCCAGCCGTCCAACAAGACGATGATGTCCATCAAGACGCCGTCGAGCCCATCGAGCGGTGGCTTCAACGAGATCAAAATGGATGACGCTGGTGGCGCCCAGCACATCAGCATCCAAGCGGAGAAAGACTACGACGCGCTGATCAAGAACGACAAATCCGAGACTGTCGGTCTGAACGAGACGCACACGGTCACGAACGATTTCAAGCGCCACATCCAAGGAAACCAATACGTCACCATCGGCGCCAACGACTCGGCCAGCTTCGAGGTATCGAGCGAGCTCAAGGTGAAGGGCAATCGCAGCGTCTCCGTGGGCGCGAACGAGTCTGTCGACATCGGTGGCGGTCAGAACCAGACCGTGACCAACAGCGACTCCGAAAACGTCGGCGCCGTTCGCATCAATGTCGTCGGCAGCCTGAAGATGCCCGACTTCAAAGCCATGGCGAAATCGGCGCTGCAGGGGTTGAACCCGGTCGCCGGGCTCAGCGGGGCGTTGAAGAACCCATTCGAGAACTTGCTGCCGACGCTCGAGAACAAAGCCAAAGAGATCCAAAACACGATCCTCGGCAAGATCAAGGCGCTGCCGGGCGCCCTCGAGACCGCGCTCAAAGAGCTGCCGGAGAAGCTGAAGGACGACGTCCTCGCTGCGCTCAAGAAAGAGGGCGAAGGCGTGCTCAACTCGGCTTACGAAGCGGCCAAGAAGTCTTTCCAGGAAAAGGGTCTCAAGGGCTCGATCTCCAGCGGCTTCGATACCCTGCTGAGCGGCGCGAAGACGGGCATTCAAGGGGTCCCGAAGACTGTCGAAGATACCCTTCAATCGACCATCAAAGGCACGATCGACGGCCTGAAGAAGAACGTCACCGACATTCGCGACTACGTGACGGGCTTGCCGGAGCAGCTGCAAGGCGAAGCGGCAACCTACGTGAAGAGCATCTTGCCGGACTTCGGCCAAACGGTGCCGGAGAAGTTCACCGGCCTCGGCGGCGTGCTCCCGAGCGTCGACCAGCTGAAAGCGATGTATTCGCTGGAAGCAATCAAGAAAGGCATGACCGGAAAGCTGGAAGGCGCGCTCGACAGCGCGACAGGCGGCCTCTTCAACAGCTTCTTTCCCAAGGGCGCCAATGACCAGCGCAAGTTCACTGTCGGTTGGGACCAAGTCGACAAGCTGGTCGACATGTTCACCACCGGCGGCATCAGCAAGACAGCGGTGAGCAGCATCAAGGTCGTGGTGGGCGGCGTCACGGTGAAGGCCGCGCTCAACAAGATGACCTGGGGCTCTTCGATCGCCTGGATGGAGACGATCGGCGGTGTGAAGTACACGCGCACGCCACTGACGATCGACCAAGACGTCGGCGGCAAGATGCAGCTGACGGTGCTCGGTCAGGTCAAGCGCAACGCCGGCAAAGAGATCATCTTCCGCAGCGAAGGCACCTCCAAGATCGACGTCACGGGCAAGTCGACCTGGGACATCACCGACACCATCGAGGTGAGCGGCAAGACCAAGGTGCTGATCGAAGCCAACACCGAGCTACTGCTCGACGGCGGGGGCACCACCATCACGCTCACGCCGGCATCGTTGAAGATGAAGGGCAAGAACTTCGGTATCCCGGAGGCCCCCGGTGGGGTCACGCTCAAAGGCAACATGCTCAAGCTCTCGAAGAGCTGAGGGAGATGAGCATGGCGAGCAATATCGACATCGGGTCCGTCATCCAAGGCAATCGTGAGCGCGCCGAGGCCGAGCTAGGCTCCCTCGGGGCAGTCAAGCTCGTCGCGCTGCGCGGCGAAGAAGAGCTCTCGACGCTGTTCTCGTTCGAGGCGCGGGCGCGCGTGCCTGTCTCGCCATTGCGAGGCGGCGCGGGTGGCATCAAACCAGAGCGCGTCGTCGGTGATTGGACCACCATTACCATTCGTGATTTCTGGGGCTCGGAGCGCGTCATTCGCGGCCTGTGCTCGGATGCAGAGGTCGAAATTCACGACGTCGGCGAAGCCACCATACGTTTCGTCGTCCGGCCGGATGCATTTCGGCTGACGTTGGGCTCGAGCTGTCGTGCCTTCTTGGATATGGACGTCGTCGAGATCGCGAAAGAAGTCTTCGGCAAAGCAGGCTTGCCCGCGAGCTTCTTCATGCGCGAGAGCTACAAGAAGCGCGTCTACACTGTCCAATACAACGAGAGCGACTTCGATTTCGTCTCGCGCTTGTTCGAGGAAGAGGGCATCTACTACTGGTTCGATCACAGCGAGGGGTCGGTGATGGTGGTGAGCGATCACTCCCTCGGCTCACCTGATCTCGACGACGGCGCATGGCGCGCCGGCGCACCCGCCGGGGCTCGCATCATCTACCAACCGGAGCTCGGCCTCGAATCGAACCAAGCGTTTCTTCGCGAGCTCGGCGCCAAGCCGAAGGCGTTGGCCGGCAAAGTGTCACTCGGCTCGTTCGACTTCCTGAAACCTTCCTTCAAGGTCGCGGCAGAAAACAGCGGCGGGCCGACTGCGATCGAAATCTACGACGCCCCCGGGGGCGGCACTGAAGATCCGGATCTGTTGGCGAATCGAGCGCGCATCGGGGCAGAGCGGGCCAAAGCGTTGGCCAGCCTTCACCAAGGCACCAGCCCCAGCATTCGCCTCTCGCCGGGGCGCGTATTCGAGCTCAATGGTCACCCGTACGGTCGTCTCGACGGTCGCTACGTGATCACGCGCACCACCTTCGCGATCGACAACATCGGCGGCATGGGCGGCGAGGGCAAGCCGATCGACATCGCGTACGTGGCGTTGGCGATCGGGGTGCCATTTCGGCCGCTCTTGCTCACCCCTGCACCGAATCACCCTGGGCTGTCGACCGGCGTCATCACCGGCCCCCTCGGCGAAGAGATTCACACGGACGAGAGTGGTCGCGTCCGGATGCAGCAGCATTGGGATCGCGAAGGCACGAAGGACGACAAATCCGGTCGTTGGGTGCGCGTGGCGCAGCGTGGCGTGGGCGGCTCGATGATGTACCCGCGCATGGGCTGGAACGTGCTGAGCTTCAGTGAAGAAGGCTCGGTCGACGTCCCTGTTGCAATGGCGCGCACGTTCGACGGCGAGCACCCGCCGCCCTACGCGCTCCCCGACAACAAGACGCGGACGGCCTACCGCACGGGTACTTCACCCGGCGCCGGCACCTTCAACGAGCTGCGCTTCGAGGACAAGAAGGGCGCTGAGGAGATGTTCCTGAACTCCACCGGCGACATGAACGTGCTGGTGAAGGACACGAAAGGCGAGCTGATTCACGGCTACATGGTCCACAAGATCGGCGTCGATCATTCGCTCGAGGTCGGCGGCACCTACGACTTGCACGTGGAGATGAACCAGACGGTTTCAGTCGGCGCCAACCAGAGTGAGAGGGTCGGCACGGATCGGCAGAAGCTGGTCGACGGTAGCGAATCCATCACGGTCGGCTCGACCCGCAAGCTGAAGACCGGGGTCAACGCAGAGATCGCTGGCGCGAGCCGCAGCTTGAAGGTGGGCGCGCTGAACATGAGCGCCACCTTGGGCGGCATCAAAGCGCAGTCCAAGATCATCAATCAGCTCGTCGGCGGCGCGGTGGTGAAGGTCACGCCGCGCATGATGACGGAGTCGGTCGGCTCGGAAGTGAATGCCGACACGGTGATCGGCTTCTTGCCGGAGAAGGCGCAAGCGGCCGCCGCAAAGCTGAAGAGTCTGCCCGGTGTCTCCAGCCTGCTCGCCAAGGCCAAAGCAAAGGTGGGCGTCGCTATTCAGACGATCGGCGTGATGAAGTTCGAGCAGGGCAAAGATCGGAAGATCGACGTCACCACGAGCTACACCGAGAAGGTGCTGGGTTTGATGAGCCTGGTGACCGACGTCGGCGCGTTCTCCGATACTGCCAAGGCGGCGTTCGAGATGGTCACCGGCTCACACGAAGCCAAGACCAAGACGGTGCTGGTGAAGAGTGAAACCGAGGTGGTCTTGAAGTGCGGCAGCTCGTCGATCACCGTCGACACCAAGGGCGTGAAGATCGCTTCGCCAGTCATTCACCTGGACGACGCCGCAGGCTTCTCCATCTGCCACACCAAAGTCGACATCAACCCGAGCTGAGGCAGAACCCGATGAGTCAAGCCAACGTCCTCGAGTTCAAGTCGACCGACCCTTTCGAGTATTTTCTCGAATTCAGGCAGAAGCCGTATGCAGTCCGCGAAGCGCGTGGCAGCGAAGGCGTCTCGCGGCTGTATCGTTTCGAGCTGATTTATCGGACCAAGCAGGGCGACGTCCCGGAGCCAGTCGACTTCATCGGCATGGAGGCGATTCTCCGCGTCCAGCGCTCGGGGATCAACCTGCGTCACCGCGTCGCGATGATCTCCGAAGCCACCCTGGAAGGAACTGCGACGGGCGACCCGGAGCTCCGCGTCGTGCTCGAGCCGCGCATGGCGCTATTGCGCTACCGCACCGACCACCGCGTGTTCCGCGACATGACAGTGCCCCAGATCGTCACGCAAGTGCTCGGTGAAAACGGCATCAACACGATCTTGCGTCTACGCGAGACCTACAAGAGCCGGCCGTACACGGTGATGTACGCGGAGACGCTGCTCGACTTCGTTCTTCGCTTGCTCGAAGAAGAGGGCATCTTCTACTTCTTTCCGGAATGGGTCGATGAAGACACCCGGCCGGAATTGCCCGAGCTGTTGCACGGTGTGATCTTGGGAGACGGCTCCCACGCATGTGAGCCCATCGACGGCGATCCGGATATCGACCTTCGCGCGACCGGTGGCCTTGCGCGCCAATCGGAGAGCGTCTTTGGCGTGAAGCGCTCGGCGAAGATGCGGCCCGGAAAGGTCAGCCTTCGCGATTGGAACTTGGAGCGCCCGTCGGCGCCGATGGACGTCACCGCCGAGCTTCCTCGCTACGACGAAGACAGCGTGCACGGGCCGGAGGTGTACCTATACCCCGGCAAGTACGAAGTGCCCGCAGAAGGGCAGCGCTTCGCGCGCTTGATGGCCGAGGCGTACGCTTGCGACAGCGCCCGCATCACCGGCAAGAGCGACACCGCTCGGCTGATGGCCGGCCGAACCATTACGACGATTCCGGACGCCGACCTCATCGGCCTTGCTACCGAAGAGATCTTGATCTTGGCGCTCCATCACGACTACGCGCGCGCCAAAGAGGGAGAAGACAGCGGCACCAAGCTGGAAGTCTCGTTCGAGGCATTGCCGTCCGCCGTCACATTCCGCCCGCCGCGCGTGACACCGAGCCCGACGATCACCAATCCCCTAATCGCGACCGTTACCGGGCCACAGGGCGAAGACATTCACACCGACGAGTACGGTCGCGTGAAGATCCACTTTCCGTGGGATAGGCACCAGGCAATCGACGACAAGGCCTCCCATTGGGTGCCTGTCATGCAAGAGAACACGGGCACCTCTGCGGGCATCCCGCGCGTCGGCTGGGAGACCGTCGTCGGCTTCGTTGCCGGCGATCCGGATCGGCCCTTCGTGCTCGGTCGCGTCTACAACGGTAAAGACCTGTTCCCCGAGCCGCTGCCGGCCAACAAGACGAAGAGCTCGCTGCGCTCTTTGTCTTCACCCGGTCGCGATGGCCACAACGAGATCTTCATGGAAGATGCCACGGGTCGCGAGATCATCGCAATTCAGGCGGAGCGCGACAAGAACGTGGTCGTCGCGCGCAACAAGAAGGAAGACGTCCAGAACCTGGAAGAGAACACCGTCGTCAAAGACGAGACGATCAACATCGGCGTGAACCAGACTGTCACCGTCAAGAAGCAGGTGGTTACGGCGATCGATGGCAATCAAACCATCACCGTCGCCGCCTCGCGCTCGCGCAAGGTCAAGGCCGCCGACCAAGTGACGGTGGCAGGCTCGCGAACCGTGAAGGTAGGCAGCGTGCACCTTCGCACCATCGGTGGCTTCGACAACACGTCGCAGAAAAAGAGTCTGAGCGAGACGACCGGCGGTGCCGAGATCGAGGTGTCGCTCAAGGCGAACGAGACCAATGCGTCGATGTTGCAGACCTTGACCGTGGGCGGCGCCGTGGTCGAGATCGCGGGGCAGGGCAAAGAAGAGAAGGTCGAGCTGCTACGCGTCGAGACCATCGGCGCCATGCTGATCACGGCCGTGAAAGAGCAGTTCGCGCTTACTGCATTGAAAAGGCGCGCGACCAAGATCGGCGCCACCCTGCTGGCCAAGGCGAAGACGATGAAGCTCGCCTCGGACGACGCCGACGTGAAGCTCTCCGCGCTGGCAAACGCGAAGCTCACCGGCAGTACCCAGATCAAACTGGAAGTGGCGGGCAACTCGGTCTTGCTGTCGGCGGACGGCATCGTCATCAAGTCGACCGGCACTGTCGAGATTGCGGCGACCGGGGCCAGCGACTTGCTCAGCAAGAAGGCCGACATCCTGTGAGTGCATTGTTCTCGAAGGAGCGCTGATAAATGGCTTCCACGGTTTCAGCAAACGGCCTTGCAGTAGCGACCTCGACCAGCAGCCATTTCGCGGTGACCATTGCCGATATTCGGTTGGTGAACCGGCAGGTGCCCACGCCGCTCCCGAACTTCATCGCCTCCGAGCACATCGCGCGTGGCTTCCCCACGACGGTTCGTTTCGACGACGGTAAAGTCTGGAACGTACCAGTCGAGGTCGGTGACCCGCCCAAGAGCAACCCGATCGACACCTGGCCGGGCCTGAAGAGCCAGGCCATCAACAGCTTCGCCAGCGCAGCCCCGGGCGCCGGATCACCGAACGTGTTCGTCTCGGGCAAGAAGGTGCTCTGTTTCAGTCACACGACCGAGCAGAACGCGCGCAACTCGTTCGGCATCATCACTGACAAACCTGGGCTCGATAAGCTGCTCAAGGAGTACGAGGACAGCCTCGCAAAACAGAAGCCGAAGCCCGATGCAGACACCACCAGCCAGAGCAAAGGTGGCGGCGCCGGCAATGCGGGCCAGGTGGCCCCGCCGCCCGCGGTGCCCAAGCCTCCCCCGGTCGCCCCCAAGCCCACCGAGGGCTGCGCCGTTTCAGGCGTAATGGCGGTCGAGAGCGACCGCAAACAGAAGGGGCGCAACGTTGCCGACACCGACACGCTGATCGAAGTGATGGCGGGCGCGAAGGTCGATCTGACGGCATCGCCTGGCACCGCAATGTGCGGCAATCACCCGACGTGGACCTGTGCCGCTACCGGTTGGACGGCGAAGGGTCTAGAGGCGAAGTTCCCGGTTCCGCAGCGTGACAGCTCGGCAACCGGCGCGCTCACCTGGAAGGCGCTGCTCGTCACGCTGCCGAACGTGAAAGCCACCCAGTACACGGTCACGTTGGCCGACTGCGTGGGCGGCGAAAAGTTCAAGCGCCACGTCCACTCGTTGCCCAAGGGCACGGTCTCACCCGTTCAAGTCGACCTCGGAAAATTCGGTGACTTCGGCGGCGGCATCAAGAACATCCTCAAGAAGACCGGCCTCGACTTCAGCTGGAAAGTGGCCGTCATGAGCGGCCAAGTGACGCTCGAGGGCGGCTGGCAGGCGGCCGAAGCGGGCGCCACCAGCAATGGTCAGCCCTATGACTACAAGTGCTACTACGCAGGGGCGATCAAGGGCTCGGTCACCCTGATCGATGGCAGCGCGACGCTAGAGTACTCCCTGCTTCGGCTGCCGATACCGGCCCCCCCCGTGGTGGCCGTACTGAAGGGCATCCAGGCCATCAACCTCGTCACCAATGCGTTGTTCGGTCGTGATCTGATCAACGCGTTCGTATTCGCCAGCCTGACGGGGAAGATCGCAACCACGCTCGGCCTGGAGTTCCGCAAGTACTACCAAGGCAACTTCAGCCTGCTGCCGAAGGCCACGTGGGATCTAACCGGCACGCTGACCGGCTCCATCGGTATCCGAGTGGCTGCGCTCGAGAGCGGTCAGTCGGGGACCTCGCTCGCGAGCGGTGTGGGCTCGGCGAACCTCACAGCCACGGCTTCCGCGGCGCTCTTGCGCAATTGGCCGCCGGGAGTCCAAGGCAAGCTCACGCTCAATCAGCCGACGCTGTCGTTGGTGCTGTCGTACGATCTCACCGTGCTCATCGCCTCCCCCGCCGAAGAGAAGGCGGCGGCGGATGCGCGCGGTGGCTGGTCGGCGTTCTGGAGCGGCGTGGTGCAGACCATCAAGAACCCGTGGGGCGCCATCAAGGCTGGCTGGAGCACGATGAGCGCGGGCATCAAGCAATCCCTCATCGACTCGTTCGGTAACAACCTCAAAGGCAGCAAGACGTACAGCGTCGGCTTCGGCTGGGACGACAAGGAGATGAAAACGCCCGAATGGAGGCTCCCTCTCGAATGAGCGGTTACTTCCCGTCGTACGTCCTCGAAGTCATTGCCAACAATCTCGACGTTGTCGCCCTGTACAACGACTGGCCTGCTCATCGCTCGGACCACCCGAAGAACTCGATCTCGACGAGTATGCGACTGAACGCGATGACGTTCGAGGAGCCGAACGTGCTGTCCGTAATTGCCAAGCCGCTGCCCAACGTGGAGAAGGGTGAGCCGCTGCCGGAGACCGCGCTGATTCAAGTCAGCTTGTTCCAGATGTTGGCGCCGGACGAGATGGTCTACCTGTTTGCGCATTGTTGGCGAGCCGCACACCGACCGCTGGTCGTCGACCAGTACACGGAGGTGGCGCGCCACGAGCTTTCCTTCGTGAAGACCTTCGGCCGCTGGGGCTTCCAAGACGCGCGCCCCTACATGCCAGAAGACCGCCCGGCGGTGCTCGAGGCACTGCACCGTGTGCACGGCACGCTGCTGAACAAGAATTTCGACGCTTACGCCGACCTGTGTGCGATCAAGCTGGAAGAGGTCGCGCGCGCGACGGGTCGCAGCGCCGCGGTGATCCGCGACGAATCAGTGAAGCTAGTCGGCTTCATGGGCGATGCCGCGGGCTGGGACATGGAACCGATCGTCGACGAAGACATCGTGATCGAGTCGTATTGTCACGGCCGTCTCGTGCAATGTTTTCGTGGTAGCAAGCGCGAGGAGCCGCTGTTGGGGTACGTTGGCGGCTCCGGTCCGCTGGCTTTCCCGGTGCTGTTCAGCCGGGTCGGCGAGCGCTGGTTTCCGGTTCGCTGATCCTTGGTTGCTACGCGAAATGGACGAAAAGCTTACATTCGAGCTGCTGTGCCGCCACATGGCGGCCTCCGTGCGCGTGAACGGCTTCGAGATAGCAAACAGCCTCGACGGTCGGCCGAAGGTCGCCCGGATCAACGTGCTGCCGTACTTGATTCACGGAGAGAACAAGCTGTCGGTCTTGGTCGAGGCCCTCGAAGTGCCGCCAGGCGTCGACGAGACGCCGTGGCTCGAGCACAAATTTCGGCGTGGCGTACCCGACTCGGGCTCCGATGTCGCGGACATCGTTGCGGGCGGCCAGGTCGATCCGGCCATCGTGAAGCTCGCGCCTGGCTCGCTGGTCTCGGTGCTCGAGCATTCGATTCGGCCTGCCTTCATCAAGAGCCCTACACGCTGGGACTACGATAAAGCAGTGCCGTGGACACCGGAGAAGGTAAAAGACACGCTCGAGCTCAGCAAGGCCGTGCGCACGGCGATCATTTCTCGCAGCTTGAAAGACCTAATCAAGCACTATTCACTGGTGATCACCGAGTCGGCGACTGCGTCGCAGCGCGACCGCGCAGACGTCGAAGGCGAGTTCGCCGAGATCTGGGGTGAGGTGCTCTCCGACGCGAACGTCACGGCGATCGACGACCCACTCAGCTTCGAGCTTTCCACGAACGGCAAGGTTACGCACTTGCGCGGGCTTCGTGGTGATGCGCCGATTCGCATCCAGAACGGCACAGGCCTGTTCGGGTTGGGCATGAGCGTCGCCATCATCGATGACGTGGTGAGGGTCGTCAGGTGACCGAGCGGGTCGGTCATTTCATCGGCGCCGCGCCTGCTTCTCGCGTCGTTGTCGTATTCGCCGAAGGGCCGCTCGGCTTACGCGGCCTAGAGATCGGCGTAGGCAGTGTCACCTGGGTCAAAGGTGGCGAATGGTTCGTCACCGTGATCTGCAAGCTGGCGCTCGATCTTGGGCCGCCCAACGGCATCATGGTCGCGCGCACGGCTCCCGCGTTTCAGCTCGATATGCCCAGCCGCTTCGTCGCGAGCGACACTGCGTTGCTCGATCACGCGAGCGACTTCGCGCCCTTCAAGGCGGAGGTAGATGTGACTGTCGTCGGTCACGCGCGCGCCCCGAAGGCCTCCCCGGCGAGCTCCCTCTCCTTGCGCGTGCTCTCCGGCATGAGCGAGCTCTTGTTGGTTACGTCAGCAGCAGTGCGCGCGGGTGCGCCAGCAGCGATGATACCGCTCGCGGCGCCCTACATCGCCGGCAGCTGGGCAGGCGCCGCCTCGCGCATGGGGCCCGCCTCGGAGACCCACAAATTTCTAGGTGGCTTCGTCGACGACGACACCGATCCGCGCTTGTTTCAATGCGCCTCGCCGGAGATGCGCATCGTCGGAAAGAAGCTCCGCGGTGACGAACAGCTCGTGTCGATCGGCATCTTCGAAGGGGGTATCCCAGCGCCGGATGGCGCGTCCTTCCTTGATCGCACCTTTCAGCTGCCAGGTGTCTACCCGGTCGTCACCTACGACGCCTCCGAAGAGGCGAGGCCTGTCGAGGTGATGCTCGACACCATCGCGCTCGACTCCGACAGCAATGTCGTGACCTTGAGTTGGCGTGGCACGCTCGGGCCATTTCACAACCCCGACGAGCTGCGTCGTGTGGTGCTCTCGATGGAGCGTCTGGCCATCGAGCGATCAGCCCCCGACCGTCTTGCTGATACCCAGCGCGGCAGCGTGCGCTTCGCTTGGAACGAAGACGACGCCAAAGCCGGGCGCGCGCCGCCAGAGGAGGATCCCATTCTGGAGATGCACAAGTTCATGACTTGGGGCGAGACCGCGCCAGAGCCACGAGTGCCGATCGAACGATACGCGCTGGTGAGCGCAGAGCTCGCTGAGTGGCCTGACAAGCGCGAAGAGACGCTGAAGCGTCACGGCTTCAAAGAAGAGCGCTACCTACTGGAAGAGCGCTGCTGGCTCGAGCGCTTCGCTTCCGACGCGGTCGACGGTCACGGTGAGCTGGCGGCCTACTTCGGTGACCTCTTCGTGGTTGAGCAAGACAAGCTCGCGCAGGCGGAAGAAGAGCGCCTCGGGCTACGCGATTACGTGGCGCTGCGGCTTGCAATCGAAATTGGTGCCGACGTCGGTGAGGTGCTCGGCCAGGCAAAGTTGACGCTCGCGCAATGGATGCGGCTCGATCGGCGTTGGACGTCGCGCGCCGAAGCCGACCCGAGAGTGCAGCAAGAGATGCACGACATCGACGCCCAGCTGCGCGAAGAAGCCGCCCAATCGGACCTGGACGAAGACACGGCGGACGAGCTCCCCGATGGGGTCCAGTAGTAGGCATGGTCGCGATGGCTCCGCCCTTGCCGAACCGCGCGGTGGGCTCGCGCTGGGTGCTCGCCGCTGGCGTGTCAGCAGGCCCGGGTACGGGTGCCCGCAATGTAGCGCTAGCCGTACGCACCGGCTGGCACGAGGTCATGCCATTGCCATTTTCCGATGGCACCGTGCTGGGTGTTGCATCACCGTCGATTCCGCTCGCTGCGCCCCGCCGAGAGCGGCTCCGGGCGCTCGGGGCGCGGGCGCTCGCCGACGCTGCTCAGCGGCTCGGCCTGGGTCCCTTGCCAATGGTCTTGGCACTGCCTGCGCCGTTCGAGCAGGATGATCTCGGGGACCCAACGGCGCTCGCGAGAGAGATCGCTGGCGCAGCCGAGGCCGTCGACCCACGTAACTTGCTGGCTTTTGTCGGGGCAAACGCAGCCTCCTTGGCGCTCACGCGGGCTTTCGAGCTGCTCGATCAAGCTCAGGTGCCAGCGGTGATCGTGGGCGCGGTGGACAGTTTGGTGACCCCCGCAGCCATCGCAGCGCTCGTCGCGCTGGGGCGGGTGACTCCATCCGGGTGGCAGGGCGGCCCAAGCAATGGCGGCGTGCTACCCGGCGAAGGCGCGGCCTTCATTGTGCTGTCGAAAGGAAACGCTCTCAAGGGTCAAGCCATCGGGGAGCTCACCAATGCGATCGCAGAAGCTCGAACGCCGAACGCGGAGGACGATCTACTGCTCTCTTGTTTGCAGCGCGCTTCGGCCAACTGCAGCAGCATCTGGCTGGTCTCCGACGTCACCGGCGAAACCGCGCAGATAGTCGCGCTGGGGGACGCACTGAGGGAGCTGAAGGCCCGGCGCGCCATCGAGCAGGGGCTGTCGATACGGCACGAGCCGCTGCAAGGGTCGCTCGGCGAGCTGGGCATCGCTGGCCTTTTCACCGCTTTGGCAATGGGCTGCGCCACCTTCTCGCTCGGCGCTGTTGCCGAGGACGCGCTCGTGCTGGCGATAGGTGTTGGCAGAGATTTCGTGCAGACGTTGACGGTTCGCGCGGCCGGCCTGCAGCCTACGCCACCCTCGCAGCGCCCTTGGCGTGCCACGACCCTGTCGGATCTGGCCCGCGCCCTCGGTCCCATCTCGATGACGTGGGCGCGCGAGATCGCGCGTTCATTGCATTTGCTTTCGCCGCGCTTGCAAGCGGAGCTGGGAGAAGGCCGTCGCGCCATTGCGACGCTCGCCGATGAAGTTGCAGACGCGCCGATCACCGATGCATTGCTCGGCAAAGTGGGCGAGCTCGAGCAATCGTCGCGTGCGCTCGAACGCGCCGCCAATCGCGCAGCGCGCAGTCTCTCGCGGAGAGGCAAGCCGCCAGCCGACTTCCAAGTGATCGCGCGCGAAGCCGGCGGTCTCGCAGAGCGCGCGAAACGCGAGCGCTCCAGCGTCATTGCCGCCGTCGCTCGTGCGGGCGCGGCCGGTGGGGCGGAGCCAAGAGACCAGGGTTTCGTGATAAGCGGAGGCTTTCCGGCTCCGATCGCCATGCCCTTCGCGCCCGGTCGCCTGGCCGACCCGACGCTGAGCCCCCTCGGGGCTGACCAGGCGGACGAAGAAGAAGAGTCCACAGATGGTGAAGACGAATCTTTCGACGAAGTGGAGGAGACGACGACCTCCGAAAGCGCGCGGATCGATCATCGCGCGCGGCCCCCGGCAGCGACTGAAGTCGAAGGCGAAGCTCTGGAGTCGGTGCAGACGGCGCTGGAGGTGATCAGCAGCGGCTGGCGCTTGCGGCGTCCGCCGAGCGACGTGCCTTGGTCACCGTTCCTCGGCGAAGTCGACCAAGGCATCCTGTGCCATCTCGATTGGCTTCATGCGTTGGTGCGACCGCGAGCAGAGGGTGGCTCCTACGACGCCGGCAGCAGTGTCGCAGCGGAGCTGCGTGGTGGGGATTCGCCGCTCGACCCGGGTCGAGCGTTCGCGAACGCGCTCGTGCTCTCCTGTTCGACCGACCCGCGCCTCGTGCGCGCAGCTGTGATGAAGGCGCGCGAGGCACCCAACGACCTATGTCGACCCTACGCCGACGCGCTGTCCCTGTCGTCGAGCCCCAACCTGGCTCCTTTTTTGCGCGAGCTCGGTCTCGCTGGCGACCGAGCGTCAGCGGCGATCGCTTTGGAGGTAATGGCGCGCCGACGAAGCGCGTCCGTCGGCGTCGTTGCCCCGTTGCTCTTCCACGAGAGCGCCGACATTCGTGCCTTGGCCGCGCGAGCGAGCGGCTTCGCGACGGAGGCCGAGCCCGCGATCATGGCGCTAGAGTCGCGCATGTCGACCGAGAGCGACAAGCTCGCGTTTGCCGAGATGTTGATCGCGCTGCTGCGCTTGCGCTCACCATTCGCTGAACAATCATTGGTGCGAGCGTTCGGCGACAGCTCCAAGCAGCCGGAAAACGACCGCGCGAGACAGGGCAGAAACACATTGTCGCTCGCCTGCGCGGCCTTGGGTCGTGAACAAGAGCTGGTGCCATTCATCGCTTCAGCCAAAGAGCCTGAAGAGATTGCGATCATCGGCTGGTTCGGTCGTGTGACCAGCATCGAGCATTTGCTGAAATGGCTGACCAGCCGTGACCGCGACGTGGCGCAGGCAGCGGGGCGCTCGCTGTCGCGGATTCTCGGGCTGGTCGTAGAGACTTTCCGCGGCAGCCAGAAGCTTACCCAAGGCAACGTGACGGCCATCGACGAGGACGACCTGATCGTCGATACGGAGCTCTACCGTACGTATTGGCTGCGAGAAGCGAGAAACTTCGATCCTCGAACGAAATACCGATTTGGTCGGCCCTTCGAGCCGATGCAAGCCATGCGCGAGCTTGGGGGCCGCGCGCTGCAATCGGACAGACGGCGCTGCGAGCTCGAGCTCAGCCTGGCGCCACAAGGCGCAATCTGCAGAGACGTAGAAGACTGGACCGCTTTGCAGCTACACGCGCTGGGGGCGCTCGACTGATGCGCGCTCTCGCCGCAGCCAAGCTTCCGGTCGAAATCGGGGTGGTCTTCTTTCGTGACCCCACCGCCAGAGTGGCCGTCATCATGAAGCTCAGCTTCCGCATGCTCGGTCGTGCGGGTGTCGAGCTTGCTGCCGCAGCCGACGCGCTCACCGAAGCCGACTTCGTCCCGCGCAAGAGCTTGGCCGAGATCATCGTGACCGGCGACGCCTATTCGGCGGAGGCCACCGCCGTCATTCCGGTTCAGATCGCAATGGGCGGAAAGCTGCAAGTGCGCGCCGAGGTACGAACACCGAACGGTGTGCCGGCAACGCGCGCACCGCTGGTCGGCTTTGGCGCCATCGCGCCTCGCTTCTCGTTGGCAGCGCCAACGAGTGGCAAAGAAGCGTCATTCTCCGACGCATGGGTGGAGGCACATCGAGACGGCTTCCAAGTTGCTCCGCCCGATCAACGCACACCCGAGCCGCTGGGAGCGGCCACGCCGCTCAGTTTTTTCAACTTGTCCCAGGGCGGAGGCATCATGGGCCTGACCTTGCCGCGGGTGGCGCCGTTCGCACTCCTGGTTGAAGGGGAGGGCAAGGGCAACGCGCATCGCGTTGCCATGCGCTGCGACACCGTTCACTTGGACACCAGTGGCGCGGCGCTCCATCTTTCGTTTCGCGGTGAGGTGGAGCTCGATCGCTTTGCCACTTTGCCGGATCTGGTGGTTGGCCTGCTGTCTGGACAGCAAGTGCCGCGCGCGGCAGACATTCAGGTCGCGTTCGGCGCGGGCGTCGAGCTGCCGCTCCGGCGCTTGAATCGCGAGCGAGTCACAGAGGCCGCGGAGGCGCGCAGCAAGCTGAACGAGACGCAGCGATTCACTGCCCCGTCGACCATCGATGACGAACCGACCGTCGACCCGCGCGGCACTGTTCCGCTGATCGATCGCGCGATGCTGAGCGGCCTCCCACGGCCCGCCGCCACATTGACGGGTGACGAAGACGACCACCCGACGTTGCCGCCGGCTGCCCCGGACGAGCTGGAAGTGACGATGACGCCGGACAGCGTCGACGATGAATATCCGACGATTCCGCCTCCGCCGGCAGGGCGTCCGCGGTTGCCGCCGATTCATATCGATTCCGAGACCACCTCGCTGCTCGAGCTGCCCGTGCGGCCGAAGATCGACGAGGAGCGCACTGGTCTCATCCAGCTGCCGCTCCGCGCCATTCCGCAGAAGCAGGCGCTCCCTTTCGTGGCGACCGCCGCGCCGGCCACAGGCAGGCCGCCGCCGCCGAACGACGACGCTATCCCGTTCGGGCGCATCGATGCACCGGAAGAGAGCACCGGAATGGGGCGTCACACCCTACTCGAGGGCTCGATGCCAGCGACCGCGTTGCCATTCGCCGTTGCATCCCCGAGGACGCCACCCGCACCTCGCCCCAGCGGGCGCGGTGGCACGCCCTGGGAGAAGCCAGCCTCCACTCTGCCGCCGCCCGATATGGGACCGGAGCGAAATGGCGGCACCTTGCCACCACCTCCGCCAGTCGACGAGCCCGCGATTGCTCGCAGCTTCGGCCTGGGTACCGGTGCCATTGCGAGCGCTGCGCTGCCGAGCTTGGCCTCGTCCGTGTGGCGCGACGCTCCTACCCGCGCAACGACCTTGGACGCGGCCACCATTGCCCGCGTCGTCACTTCGCTCGACGTCAATGCGGCCATCATCGGTCTCGAGAGGTCGCGCATCGACTTTGCGCTCGGTTTGGAAGAGTGGGCCAACCTGCTCGACAGCGACGCAGACAAGCGCGACTTTGCGCGTCTGAGCGAGCTCTTGTCTGCGCTGCACGTCGAAGCACTGATTATTCGATGACGAGGTGTTCACGCGCTGGGCGCCCAAGGACTACTCCTTGTCGTCCTTGGGCGCCCAGCGCTTGGCCAGCTCGGGTAACGCCAGCACCGACATTTGCATCAGATGACTGATGTGGTGCGCCGGTTGATCGCCGCCGAAGCCACGAATGATGAGGCCACCCACGCGCACTTCGGTGCGTAGCTCGAGCGGGCGCAGGTCGCCCTCCGGCAGCACGCCTTTGGCGGCCCGCAGGCGCGGGATGCTGCTCGACGAGCTGGCTTCGTGACGCTCGAGCGACAGTTTGCCGAGCATGTAGTCGACGGTTTCGCGCACGCCGAGGTAGCCCTCGGGCTTGATGTTGGAGTGCGTGATTACGAGCAGACGCTCGCCCTTCTTGGCGCGCTCGGCGAAGCGCAAGACCGGCTCGATGAGGAGGCCTTCGACCTCGGCGGTGCCAGGCTTGTAGCTGGAATGGAGGCCATCGAGCAGGATGACCGCGTCGACACGCTCTGCGTGAGCCGGGTGGCTGAGCGACTTCACCACGGCGCCATAGCCAGCGCTCCAGGCGCTGAGCGCGACGCGACGGAGATGGGCGTTCTTGAGGCCGCGCGCCTCGAGGACTTTGGGCACCTTGTCGAACACGCGTTGGAGCGCCGCCGGGTTGGTGTAGTTCTCTTCGTAGACGCCCGAGCCGCTGCCGAGGTTGACCACCAGCACGACGGTGTCGAGCAACGCGACTTCGTAGCTTTCCAGCACGAGATCGGTGTTGCCATTGAAGTGAACGACCAGGTCGAAGCCACCGTCGTCCATCGCGGTGAACGTCTTCGGTATCTGCAGCACTGCGCGACCCACGCTCGTGCGCCCTGGCTTGGCGCTAGGCGGCATGATGTCGTCGATCTCGTCCTCGATGATGATCACCTTCGAAGGCGGCGCAGGCACGTCACCCGGTGCCTGCTTTTGCTCGGTGAATGGCAAGCGGCGAGTGATGCCTTCTGGTAGACGCCCGGTCGCCGCGAGAAAGGCGACGGCGGCGACTGCGATGCCAAGCACCAGCACGATCACGATGATGGGGCCGCCGAGCGCAGCCAGGCTCTTCGGGATTGGCGGAAGGGCGCTCAGGATGGTGTCGCGGACGACCGACAGTCGCGACTTGCGTTGACCTGTCAGCGACGAAGCTGTCGAACGGCCAGGACCGCCGTGCGAAGCGCGCTCTGCAGGGTCGCCCGATGGCCCCCACATGCGCACTGTCCCACCTTTGCCACCACGCGGCTTGATGACGCGCGGGGGGCCGCTCGGTGGCGGAGGCAAACAGGGGCCGCGTGAATCGGGCCCGGCATCCGTCGGGTCGTCCGGTTCATTCGCCTCGGCGGCGCCATTTGCTAGAGGCGCCTTCGGCGCGTCGTCGTCACCTTGCGGAATAGGTGCGCGAGCATCCGACGACGACGGCCGAGACACACGTTCCGTCTCCGCCATGTGTGTGATCGTCACCCAATACGCGTCTGCGATCAACGCAGCATCTGCGATCGTCGCGATTCGCGCCCGCCGCCTAGCTCAAGCAAGCAGCGCCGCGATGCCCGGCCGAACGACATCCTGAATGGCACGCGCCCGCTCACGGCGAAGCTCGCTCGAATGCGACGCGCGCCGTCATGCGGTGTTCGTCACCGAACGTGCGGATGACCCAGCCGATAGTGCGCCAGGCGAGCTCGGCGTGATTGGCTTCGTCGCGTGCAATCGCGGTGAGGGCGCGGCGAACGGCCGGGGCGAGCGCGACCTCGAGCTGTGCGGAGGCAACCAGCGCGGCGATCGTCTCCCCGACACAGCCTTCGCTGATGACGGCCTCGATGAAGGCGTCCAGCGTTGCGGCGCCCTCTGCCCGCGCCGCGGCGGGCAGGCGTGCAGGGCCGAGCGCTCGGCCGGCGTAGGCGCTCGCCAAGGCGAAGCCGAGCTCGGCGTGGCGCACCTCGTCGAGCGACGCTTGGTGTGCGCCGCGAACCAGCTCCGCCGGCGCGCCGAACGCCAGCAGCTCAGCCACTGCAGCACCAGCTCGTTCGTATCGGTGCACGAGAAGTACTTGGGCGCCGCTTCGACCGCGGGGCAGACCGCGTCTGGTTTCGCAGCCCGGGCGAGCCGATGTCGCAGGACGACATCGTGGCAGCTGGTTGGCCTGGCGAGCGGATCGGCAGCAGCGCTGCCCGGCGCTAGTCGGTCGCAATCAGAGCGGATAACTTTCTGCCCGCCGCCGTGTCTGATACCGCAACGCTTCGATGAGCGACGAGGCCCTCAAGCAGATCGAGCTGGTGGCGTTCGACATCGACGGCACCCTGACCGACGCCACCACCAGCTGGCTGGGCCCCGAGATTGGCTGGACGCAGCGCTACAGCACGCGCGATGGCGAGGCGATCTTGTCTTTGGTGCGAGCGGGCATTCAGGTCGCGCCGCTCTCGCGAAATCGAACCGAGTGTGCACGCGTGCGCATGACGGCGCTGGGGCTGCCGCTCTACGCCCTCGGCGTTGCCGACAAGCTTTTGGCGGTGCGCGACTTGAGCGCGCAGCTGAATGTACCGCTCGATCGCGTCTGTTACATCGGTGACGGCGCAGAAGACGCTGCCGTATTCGGCCTGGTTGCCGTCGGCTGCGCCGTCGCAGACGCTCACCCGCTCGCGCGAGAAGCCGCGATGATTTCGACGAAAGCGCGCGGTGGCGAGCGCGCATTCGAGGAGCTGGCACACGAGATCTTGCGCGCGAAGGGTGCGCTCTCGTGATCGCCATCGGCTTGATGAGCGGCACCTCGTGCGACGGTGTCGACGCCATTGCGCTCGAGCTGAGCTCGGTCGACGAGCCCCACGAGCCACGTGTCGTTGCCCATGCGCATCGAGCCTATCCGATCGACGTACGCGACTTGCTGCTGCAACCAGAAGCGTTGACGGCTCCCGCCATCGCGGAGCTTTCGTACGAGCTGGCGGAGCTCTACGCCGAGACTGCGCAAGCTCTGGGCTGCGTTGCACACGCAGCTGTTTGTGGTGTGCACGGCCAGACAATCTGGCACGCGCCACCATCCAAGAAGCCGCGGATCGCCGCTACGTTGCAGATCGGCTCGTCCGCGGTTGTGGCACATCGTCTGGGCATTCCGGTCGTGGGAGATTTGCGCGGCGCAGACATCGCCCAAGGCGGAGAAGGCGCGCCTATCGTGCCCTTTACCCATTGGTTCTTCACCGCTCCAAAGAGTCGCCCTCGGCTGTTGGTGAACTTCGGCGGCATTGCCAATGTGACGGTCGTGACTGCCGCCGTCGAAGACGTGATTGGCTACGATGTCGGCCCAGGCATGATGATCGCCGACGCATTCGCCAAGCGCGCGACCGGCGGTCGCTTGCAGTGTGACTTGGACGGAGCGCTCAGCGCCGGCGGCAAGCCAATCGAAGCCCTGGTCGAAGCGCTCTTGGCGCACCCGTTCATCGAACGAGCGCCGCCCAAGTCGACGGGTCGCGAAGACTTCGGCGCCGCCTTCTTCGAGCCCATCTTGAAGCGCTTCGCGGGGGCGCCGGCGAACGACCTGCTGGCGAGCATTCTGCGCGCCACCGCTCGCGGTGTCGCCCAAGCCCACGCGCGCGCAGGCGGCATTTGCGATGTCGTGCTCACCGGCGGCGGCGCAAAGAACCCCACGCTCGTGGCAGATTGCCGCACGCTGATGAAGAGCTCGGTCGTGCGCGTCGCCGAGAGCGGCGTGCTGCTGCCAGATCATCATGAACCGGCTGCCGTCGCGCTGATCGCCGCGCGTACACTGCATGGCCTGCCGTCGTCATTGCCGGGCGTCACGGGCGCGCGCAGGGCTGCGCGGCTGGGCCATATTCATTATCCGGATTAGCTGCGCGCCGAGTCGGGTAAGCTTCTTGGTCACATGCAGACAGCTCGCCAGGCCGAGCCGGTTCGACCGGTCAATGCGCAGGAGGGCAAGGCCCCGAATCTCGCGCGCGGCCTGCCTCCTGGCCCGCGGCTTCCACCGATCGCCCAGTCGGCGGCGTGGGTGTTTCGGCCGATCCCTTTCATTACTTCTTGCCAGCGCAAGTTCGGTGACACCTTCACGATGCAGCTCGCAGGGCTGCCACCGCTCGTGATCCTGAGCAGGCCGAGCGACATCAAAGAGGTGTTCACTGGTGCCCGGAGATTTTTCACGCGGGCAGCGCCAACGTCGTCCTGAAGCCGATTCTCGGCGAGAGCTCGCTGCTCTTGCTCGATGGCGAGCGCCACATGAAAGAGCGGCGCCTGATGATGCCGTCGTTTCACGGCGAGCGCATGCAGGCCTACGGCAGCGTGATGAAAGAGGCGGCGGACCGTTCGATCGATCGCTGGCCGCTCGCGACATCCTTCCCGCTGCACCACGAGATGCAAGAAGTCACGCTCGACGTCATCGTGCGCACGGTCTTCGGCGTCACGGACGGCGCGCACAAAGACGAGCTGCGCGAAGCCTTGGTGAGCCTGCTCGCGTTCGGTGAACAACCCGGGCTCTTGCTGTTGATCGGCCCCGATGGGCGCTTACGTTGGCAGGCCCTCCACGATCGACTCGGCAAGTGGTCGCCTTGGGACGGCTTCAAGCGCACGATTCGCGCGGTCGACGAGCGTCTGGTCAGCGAAATACAGCGCCGCCGCGCGCAAGGTGGAGATCAGGACGACGTCTTGTCGATGCTGCTCGCTGCCCGCGACGAAGAGGGGCGATCCATGAGTGACAACGAGCTGGTCGACGAGATGAAGACGCTCCTGGTTGCCGGTCATGAAACGACTGCGACGGCGCTCACCTGGACAGTGCTCGAGCTGTTGCAGAACCCGGAAGTCTTGCGACGGCTGCGCGCGGAGCTCGCCATCGGCAGCGACGAGTATCTGGACGCTGTCGTCAAAGAGAGCCTGCGCCTGCACCCGATCGTGCCAATGGTCGGGCGCAGACTCCAAGCCGAGGCCACTGTCGGGGGTCGCGTGTATCCGAAGGGCACCGTCCTCGCGCCGAGCATCTACCTGACGCAGCGAAACCCCGATGTCTGGGCTGAACCGCAGCGGTTCGACCCCAGCCGCTTCATTGGTGCAAAGCCGAATCCCTACGAGTTTCTGCCGTTCGGTGGCGGCGTCCGCCGCTGCATCGGTCTCGCGTTTGCGCTTTTCGAGATGAAGCAGGTTCTTCGCCAAATCGCCGTGCGCACCGAGCTTCGTCTCGCGGCCGGCTACCGGCCGAAGGTCGTGCGGCGCGGAATCACATTCGCGGTGAGCCGAGGCTTGCCCGTACTGCTCGAGTCGCGCACGGCCTAGTGTCCTGTCTCGACTTGCACGCGCGTCAGCTGAGACTACGCTCTCTTGTCCGTGCTGCCGCGCAACGTTGAACGGTCTCTCCTTGTCGCGCAGGTTTTGGGCGCGGCAACGCTGCTCAGGAGCATCGCATACGACCGGTGGATCACGGTGCTCGTAGCTCTGCTCCTAATCACTGGCACGGTGGCAGCCCAACGTGGGCGCACATGGGGGGTGGCCCTGGCGTTCGCCGTCGCGGCGTGGTTTCCAGTCGCGTTCTTGGTCGGAATTGCCCCCGCGTGGTTCGTGCTTGTCGGCCTCGCCAGCGCGCTGCCTTTTGCGCAGCTGTGGCGTTCTTTCGCGCGCTTCGATCGCGGCGCGACCGTGCTGCTCGCAGGCATGGCCATTACCGGGGGCGCGCTAGGAGCGATCGTATGGAAGAACATCGCTTGGACGATCTTCACGATGATTCCAGCGTTACGCCCCGGCGCCTACGCGCAACATGGTTTGGCCGTCGCCGCCACGCTCGCAGTCATGGTCGCCGTCGTGATCCGAGGTCGACCACGGGGCGCTCTCGGGCCGGAGCCGACGCAAGCACGCATCGGGGAGCGTACGCGCATCGGCGTGAGCCGTGATCAGGTCCAAGAGCTCGGCGACGAGGCGCTCGAGGAAGCCAGCTTCACCAAGGTCAATGCTGGTGCTTACAAAGATCTAAAAGACTGAACCGGAATTCAACCGACGAGCTGTACAGCGTTCCGTATCGCTGACGAAGAGCTACACTGCGCGCCTCGCGTGCGCTTCACCTGGCTGCTCCTCGTTTCCATCGCAAGCTCCCCCGTCGCGGCGTGTGAGCACGGGCCTGCGCCAACGACGCCGCCTGCTCCGCTTTTCGTGGTTGCCACGGTTCTGCCTGCGTCGGCGATGCCTCGGCCTGCACGCAATCGCATGTTCGAGGCCGTGACGGCGAACGAAGGTTGCGTGACCTGTCACCGCGACATCGCCGAATCTTGGCAAGGGTCGCTGCACCAGCGCGCGGACATCGAGCCGGCGTATCGACGTGCGTTTGCCCTCGAGCCATTGCCGTTCTGCCGCGCTTGCCACGCGCCGGAAGCCGACCCGATGGAAGAAGAGCCGGCATCGGTAGCCGCGATCGGCGTGGCCTGCGTGACCTGTCACGTGACGAGCGAAGCGGGGGTGCTGGCCGCCGCCAGCTCGGCTTCACAGAATCGCCCGGCGCCCCACGGAGTCGTTCGGTCAGCACGTTTCGGCACCGCCGCTGCGTGTGCGAGTTGTCACGAGTTCCGTTTCCCGGGCGCTCGCGGTGATTCGCCATCCAGCTTCATGCAAACAACGCTGAGTGAGCATGCCACCTCACCCGCTGCCAGCCGTGCGTGCGCGGACTGCCACATGCCTCGGCTCGAGAACGGCAAACGCAGTCACGCCTTTTCGACCTCGCGCGACCACGGCTTTCTCGAGAAGTCGATTCGCATCGAGGCGGCGCGGCTGGACGACGGGCGCGTGCGGCTGCGGCTCGAGCCGATCGACCCTGGGCATGCCTTTCCAACCGGTGATCTATTTCGCCGACTGGAGCTCAGCGCGGAGATCAGCGGAGTCGACAACATGTCGCTCGGGTCGACGTCCCGGTACCTGACGCGACACTGGGGCTTCAAGCCGAAGGCCAACGGGCGGGAGCTGATCTCGGATGATCGCCTGTTCGATCGCGCAGTCGATGTCGTCCTCGAGCTGGGCGCCGGCGGCAAAGGCCACGATATCGTGTGGCGGGTCGCCTACCAGCGGGTCGCCCATCCGAAGGGTATCGACGAAGCCAGCGCCGAGATCGAAGGTGAGGTCGTGCTCGGCAGCGGCATGCTCCACCCTTCCGAAGCCGAAAAGTAGACTCCGCTGACGAGGACGAGCATCCTTTGGGGCAGGTGCTCTGGTGAGATCGAAGCTTCGAAGCATGTTTGCGCTGACGGCTTTCGCCGCCGCAGTAGCGGTGTTCTCTAGCCCACTCGGCTGCTTCCCCGTGCCGGTGATGCCACCCACAGAGCTTCCGCCGCTCGAGGTCCCACAGGCCCCCGAGCTTCAGGTGCCGGAGTTCACCCCGCCTGAGGTCGCCCTGCCAGAGGGGCCCAACTTGCCTGTCCAACCGCCACTCAGCGAAGGCAACTGCTGCATTCGCAACGGCACGAACCTGAAGAAATTCTGCAAGGGTGCCACCAGCTGTTGCACCAAAGAGTACGAAGACACAGGGGACTGCGAAGCCGCGAAGGGCTTCTGGTTCTTCACGCCAGAAGGCTGCGCGGGCGCCTGCTAGCGTCTTTCGTTTCGCAGAAGCGGCTCATTTCGCGTCCGAAGCGCGATCTCTAGCCGGCCGGCCTCGGCTCGTGCGACCCTGTCCACACCCGCCCAATGCCCAATGAGCGTGAGTTCAACCTCGACGCCGTCCGAACAGACGGCTGGTTCGAGCGTATCGGAGAAGGAATCGGAAGCTTCCAGGCGCTCTGCGAGATCGTCGGCGAGGCCTTCTTCGCGTTCTCCATGATCACCGGCGCCCGCATCACGGCGCTGACTGTCGATCGTCGGAACCCCGACAACACCATCGTCGATTTCGTCGTCGGGGCGCCTTCGGACGACGAGCCCGCCGACCCCCAGCGCCTCACGTTGGCGGATTTTCGGCAGCGCTTGGTCGGTGCGCTACTGACCGACGACCCCACTCTTCCGGCGCCGGACAAAGACGGCGACGTCGAGTCGCTGCAGCAACACATCGGCGTTCGATATCTGCTGCTGGCGCCGATCTACGGCTACTCGCTGCGCAAGTTGGTGATCAAGGGCACGCCGCTGGTGAGCGAGCTGGTGCTGCTCCACGATGGCGATGAAGAAACGCTCGAGCTGAACGATTTTCGCACGCGCGTTCGCACGCATGTTCGAGAAGAGCTCGAGCGCGCCAGCATGGGCCAGCGTTCGGCGATCGATCTGACGAAGGTCGGCGAGGCAGAGCTGGCGGCCGAATGTGGTGACAACACCAAGGTGCTGCAACTGCTCGCGTCTTGGCCCGCTCCGCTGGCGATCTTCCTGCGCACGCCAGAGGGTCAGGTGCTGGCCCCAGAGGCGCGATCGCTGATCGCCAAAGGGCTCGGCTTGCTCGGCACCGCCTGCGTCGAGCTGCAAGAGGCGCAGCAGGGCGAAGAAGTACTGCGGCTCGGCATCCAGTATGCGCAAGACGGCCCCGTCGCGAGCGACCTCTTCCGTCGCCTCGGCCAAGCCATGCTCACCACGGGTCGCCATGGTGAGGCGATCGGCCCGCTGCGCCGTTCGATCAGCCTCGGCGCGCCGCCCAAGACAGTGTGGCCCATGCTCGCACGTGCCTTCATCGAACGCGAGCGCTACCTCGCTGCGCTCACCTGCGTACGCGAAGCCCGCTCCGCCGGCGTCGACGAGCCGGACCTCGTCAGCGAAGTTCAGCGCATCGAAGCGAAGCTCGGCAGCTCGCTGACGAGGTGGCGTGGGCTCGTCATCTCCGCGAAGCCCTAGCCCTCGGATATCCCACTCTCCCCCTCTTCGCGGCAGCGGTTGAATTGACTCGCTTGGAGGCTGGCGCTACATCCCGGCCCCCCATCCCGGGTCTGTAAGGGTAACGTAACGGCACATGGCCACCTACCTACCGCTCCTTTTGCTCTTCGTCGTGGCGGCGGTGATCGTCGGCGCGATGTTCACGCTCACCTCGGTTCTCGGGCCCAAGAACCCGAACCCGAGCGCAGACAACCAGATGCCGTTCGAGTGCGGCAGCGAGTCGACCGGCACCAAACACGTCAAGCTGTCGGTCAAGTTCTACATGACCGCGATCTTGTTCGTGGTGCTCGATGTCGAGGTGGTGCTGCTTTACCCCTGGGTCGTCACGCTGCGTGATTCGGGTTGGTCGGGTCTCGCGATCATGGCGCCTTTCATGTCGCTGTTGATCGTCGGGCTGGTTTACGAGTGGAAAAAAGGAGCCATGGAATGGGAGCGTTGACAGAGACGCGCGTCATCGAGGCCTCCGAGGCTGGCTTCGCCACGACCCGGTTCGAGGCCCTGATGGGCTGGGTACAGAAGTACTCCTTGTTCCAGTACCCGTACGTGACGGCGTGCTGCGGGATGGAGTTCATGGCCATGGCGAGCCCGCGCTTCGACATGGCTCGCTTCGGCGCCGAGGCGCCCCGTTTCTCGCCGCGCCAAGCCGATTTATTGTGGGTGGTAGGGACCATCAGCCAGCGGCAAGCACCAGCGCTGCGCCGCGTGTACGAACAGATGGCCGACCCGAAATGGGTGTTGGCGTTCGGCACCTGCGCCTCTTGCGGCGGCTTCTACGACAACTACACGACAGTTGCCGGCATCGACAAAATCATCCCGTGCGACGTGTATGTGCCCGGCTGCCCGCCGCGGCCTGAAGCCGTGATCGACGGCCTCTTGCTCTTGCAAGACAAGATCGCCACGGGGAGCCGCACGCCAGCAGTGGTGAAGCCCCGCACCGACCCGACCACCGCCGAGCACAACGAGCTCGTCGCCGCTGATCGCCTTCGTCTCGGAAAAAGATAGAGACCAGCATGAGCATCGTCGTCATCGACGCCCTGAAGCAGCGCTTCGCGGGTGCCATCCTCGAGACCCACGCCCAGTTCGGCGACGACACAGCCGTCGTCGACCCCGACAAATGGTTCGAAATTTCGCGCTTTTTGCGCACGGATTCGCGTTGTGCGATGAACATGTTCGTCGACATCACGGCGGTCGACTACCCAGACCGCGAGCAGCGCTTCGAGATCGTGATGCACCTTCGCTCGCTCGAGCGTGGCCACCGCGTTCGCTTGAAGGCGCGCATCGGCGACCCGTTCGGCGAAGCCGACGACGACGACGACGACACCGTGCAGATCGACTCGGTCACGCCCATCTGGCAAGGCGCGAACTGGTTCGAGCGTGAGGTGTTCGACATGTTCGGTGTCGTCTTCCGCGGTCATCCGGATCTGCGGCGCATCCTGATGTACCCGGAGTTCAAGGGCTTTCCCCTTCGCAAAGACTACCCGGCCAACAAGATTCAACCGCTGATCGAGTTCCGCAAAGTGCAAGAAAAACTGCCGCCGTTCGGGCCTGACGAGGGCATGAGCTTCGGCCGCCAGACGCACGAGTATCACCGCGACGACCCTCAGATGATCGAGGCGCGCGCGAAGAAGCCGAAGAGCAAAGTCCTTCTTGCTCCGAGTCAGCAGAAGGCTCCTGCGAGTCAGCAGAAGGCTGCTGTGACTCAGCAGAAGGCGCCTTCGACCCCCCAGAAAGAGAGCTGACGTGGAACCGCTCGATCAGGATCTCGAAGAGGGCGAGCTCGAGATGCCCGCCGACCCCATGAGTCTCAACCTGGGGCCAAGCCACCCGGCGATGCACGGCACGGTGCGTATCGTGGTCGAGCTCTCGGGAGAGACGATCACCAAGGCCGACGTGCAGATCGGCTACCTGCACCGCGGCTTCGAGAAGATGTGCGAGCGCGGCACCTGGAACCAGATCTACCCGTACGTCGATCGGCTGAACTACGTGTCGCCGATGCTCAACAACGTGGGGTTCTCCCTCGCTGTCGAGAAGATGTTGGGCGTCACGGTGCCCGAGCGCTCGCAGTACTACCGCGTCGCGCTGGGCGAGCTCGCTCGCATCTCCGACCACCTGACCTGCAACGGCGCCATGGCGATGGAGCTCGGGGCGTTTACGCCCTTCCTGTGGAACATCCGCGCGCGCGAGATGATCTGGGATATTTTGGAAGAAGAGACAGGCGCTCGGCTGACGCACAGCTTCGGTCGCGTGGGCGGCATGGCCATGCCGCCGAGCAAGTACTTCAAGGACATGGTCCGCGCGACGCTTCCGCGTGTGCTCGCGGTGGTGCTCGAGAGTGAGCAGCTGCTCCTGAAGAACCGCATCTTCCTCGACCGCCTCGAGAACGTCGGTCGCATCTCCAAAGAAGACGCGCTCGATTTCGGTTGGACGGGCCCGTGCCTGCGCTCGACCGGGGTGCCGTACGACGTGCGGCGCGCCCACCCCTACCTCGTGTACGACCGCCTCGAGTTCGACGTGCCTGTGGGCTCTACCGGCGACAACTTCGATCGCTTCATGTGCCGCGAAGAAGAGATCCGGCAGAGCATCCGCATCCTCGAGCAGTGCATGGATCAGATGCCCGACGAGGGGCCGATGAACATCGACGACCCGCGCGTGGTATTGCCCGAAAAAGAAGACGTCTACACGACGATCGAAGCCACCATCCAGCACTTCAAGATCGTGATGGAGGGCATCAAGGTGCCTGCAGGCGAGGTGTACTCCTACACCGAGGCCGGCAACGGCGAGCTCGGCTTCTACCTCGTGTCCGACGGCAGCGGCACGCCGTACCGCTGTCGCATTCGGCCACCTTGTTTCGCGATCACCCAGTGTCTCGACAAGCTCATCGTGGGCGCGATGATCCCCGACGTCGTCCCCACCTTCGGCTCGATGAACATGATTGGCGGGGAGTGCGATCACTGACATGACTACCGAAGCTCCGAAGCCCTCTCCCGCAGCCCCGGCTGCTGCGCCCGCTCCCCCACCGAATACGATCACGATCGACGGTCGCGAGATCCCGTTCGAGAAGGGCGACACCGTCATCAAGGCCGCGCACCGCGCTGGCATCGACATTCCCCATTACTGTTGGCACCCCGGCCTCAGCGTCGCGGCCAACTGTCGCATGTGTCTGGTCGAGCTGCCGCCCCCCGCCGGCCGCCCTGCCATGAAGCTCGAAGTGCTCAAGTGGGACGCGGCCAAGAACGATTACGTCGTCGACACCAAGCCGAAGCTGCAGCCAGCGTGTCAGCAAGCCTGCGCGCCGGGTCTCGCCGTGCTCAGCGAGTCGAGCGAGCACGTGGCCGACGCCCGCTCCGCCGTGCAAGAGCTGTTGCTCCTGAATCACCCTGTCGATTGCCCGATCTGCGATCAGGCCGGCGAGTGCCGCTTGCAAGACTACTGGCTCGAGCATCAGCGCAAGGGCAAGCGCATGAAGCAAGAGGTCGTGCACAAGCCCAAGGCCGTCTCCTTCGGCCCCACCATCGTGTACGACGCCGAGCGCTGCATCGTGTGCACGCGCTGCGTGCGCTTCACCGAAGAGATCGCCAACGACCCGGTGCTCAGCGTGCGCGAGCGGGGCAACCTGAACGAGATCGTCGTCTCGCCCGGCCGCGAGCTGGACAACGACTACACGCTGATGACCGAGCACGTCTGCCCGGTCGGCGCGCTCACCTCGAAAGATTTTCGCTTCAAGGCGCGCGTGTGGTTCTTGCGCAGCGCCCGCACGGTTTGCCAGGGGTGCGCCACCGGCTGCAACGCGTATCTCGATTTCGACCCGCGCAACAACACGCCGTACCGCCACCGCCCCCGTGAAAACATGGAGGTGAACAAATACTGGATGTGTGACGACGGCATGCTCTCGTACAGCCGCGCCATCGAAGGCCGCCTGCTCGAGGCGCTGGTCAACGGCGCAGAAGCCACCGTCGAAGAAGCGCTGGCCGACGCCAAAGGCATGCTGGCGGGCCTCGCAGCCAAGCCTGATCGCGTGGCCATCGTGCTCAGCGCGCAACACAGTCTGGAAGACAACTGGGCGCTCTACACGCTCGCCAAGGCGTACCTCGGCGTTACGCGCTTCTTCGTCACCGGCAAGCCGCTCGGCAGAGGTGATGAGATTTTGATGAGTGAAGACAAGAACCCGAACACCGCAGGGGTGCTCCGATTGTGCGAAAGCGCGCCTCCGCGCCCACTTGCAGACTTGCTCAAGGTCGCCGACGAGTTCGACGCTGTCCTCGCGCTCGGCGGCGACATCGAGGTCGACGCCAAAGAGCTAGCGGTGCTGAAGACGAAGAAGGTGGTCACCATCGCTTCGCACGTCGGTCCGCTCAGTCGCATCGCCAAGATCGCGCTGCCTGCCTCTTCCTGGGCCGAGGTCGACGGCAGCTACGTGAACAGACAAGGTCGCGTCCAAACGAGCGAACGCGCGTTGGTCGCGCGAGGCAGCGCAGTGCCGGGTTGGCTTCTTGTCGGCAAGCTCGGCCGCGCGCTCGGCTTCGCCACCAACTGGAAGCGGCTCAGCGAGCTACGTCGCGCGATGGTTGGCGACGGCCCCGCGCTCCCGTCGAAGCCGGGCAGTGAGGTGCGGGCGTGATCCTCGAAATCGTCCTCGCGATGGCCAAGATTGTACTGGTCATCGGCTTCTGCCTGAACTTCTCCGCCATCGCTGTGTGGGCAGATCGCCGGCAGAGCGCGATGATCCAGCACCGCGTCGGACCGAACCGCGCCGTCATCTACTTGCCGAGCATCGTCATCGCCGGCGTGCTGGCCGCGCCGGGCTTCTTGATCGGCGCGGCGGCCGCGCTGGGCTTGGGCATGGCGCCTAGACCCGAAGCGGCGCTCGACCGCATGGGGCTCAGCCTGCAGCTCTTGGTCTTCTTCGCCTGGTTCAACCTGGTGGTGCTGTCTTGGCGCGTGCATCGCAACGGTGCGCTCAACGCCTTCGAGACTGCAGTCGGCAGAAACCTGCCGCGCGTCTACTTCTACGGCGGCATGGCCGCACACGTCGTCGTGATCTTGTTCACGATGGCGCTGAACCGCCAATTCCAGAGTGGTGGTTTCTCGAACCGCGCGGTGTTCATGTCGTCGCAGCTGGTGGCAGGTCTGTTTGGCGCCTTCCTGGCCGCTTCCGGCGTGTACGCAGCCATGCGTTTGCCCAAAGGCAAGATCGGCATCCGCCTGGCCGGCACCCTGCACGGCATCGCCGATGCGGTGAAAATGATGTTCAAGGAGGACTTCGTTCCTCCCAACGCGGACAAGCTGCTGCACGCGCTCGGCCCCATCATCGCGATGTTTCCGGTGTTGGTGGTGATGGCGGTGACCCCGTTCGGTGACGCCCTATGTTTCGCCGACGTCAACAAGAACGCGGTGTTCGAGTGGCGCGAGCTGCTTCACCCGATGCCGCTGATGGCCCGTGATGGCATCTGCGAAGGTCACTCCGTTCGGATGCAGATCGCCGATCTCAATGTCGGCATCTTGTACCTGTTCGCGATCGCTTCGACCGGAATCATCGGTGCGGCCATCGCGGGCTGGGCGAGCGACAACAAATTCTCCCTGCTCGGAGGCCTGCGCGCCGCCAGCCAGATGATCAGCTACGAGGTCGCGATGGGCCTCTCCGTGATGGGCCTCTTGCTCATCTTCAGCACGCTCCGCCTCGGCAAGATGGTCGATTGGCAGAACGACAACGCTTGGGGCATCTTCGTCCAGCCGCTCGCGTTCTGCATGTTCCTCGCCGCTGCGATGGCCGAGACGAAGCGCGTGCCCTTCGACCAACCAGAAGGCGAAAGCGAGATCGTCGCGGGGTACTTCCTCGAGTACTCCGGCTTCAAATTCGGCATGTTCATGGCCGGCGAATACGTCGAAGTGCTTACTTCGAGCGCGCTCATCGTGACGCTCTTCTTCGGTGGCTACACGTTGCCGTTCCTGTTCAGCGACGGCCTGCACGTCAGCATCGGTGACACACTGCTGTTCGACTACCGCATGAATCACGTGGCGGTGACGGTGATTCAGGTGCTGACCTTCTTCAGCAAGGTGCTGTTCTTCGCCTGGTTCCAGATCTTCTTCCGCTGGACGTTGCCGCGCTTCCGCTACGACCAGCTGATGAAGTTCGGCTGGACGAAGCTCTTGCCGCTGGCGATCGTGAACTTGGTAATCACCGCGATCGGCGTCGTCGCGATCGACAACGCAGGCCCCGGATTCCACAACGTGCTCAAGGTGCTGGGTCAGCTCAGCCACTTGGTGGTGGCGGTGTGCATCTTCGCGCTGCCCGTCGGGCTCGTGTGGTTGATGTTGCAACCGACCAGCAATTCCACCTTCATCAAGTCCAGCGCTACGCGATTTGCGGCAGCCGCTGGCGGCGTGAAGCCGACCGAGATGCAAGCATGAGCAAGCCGAGCAACAACCTCACCTGGACGAAGCCCAAAGGCGCGCCTTTCACCCCCAAAGTGGTGGCGCGGCCGCAGCGCGATCTGGAAGTGCAGAGCTACCTGCCTGCAATCACCAAGGGCCTCGCGCAGACGATGTCCGCCTTCTTCAAGAACACGAAGGAGATGGTGCTCGGCCAGAAAAAGGACCCCGTGCTCGAGGGCATGTCTTGGGGCATCAACACCATCTCTTACCCGGAAGAGAAGCGCCCTTACCCGGAGCGATTTCGTGGTCTGCATCGGCTGACGATCCGCGACGACGGCTCTGCGCGTTGCGTGGCGTGCCTGTGTTGCTCGACTGCGTGTCCGGCGCAGTGCATCCACATCGAGGCCGCCGAGTATCCGGAAGGCGACAAGCGTCATGGCTACGAGCGCTTCCCCAAAGTGTTCGTGATCGACGAGCTGCGCTGCATCTTCTGCGGCTTCTGCGTCGAAGCGTGCCCGGTCGACGCCATCCGCATGGACACCGGCAAACACCCGGTGCCCTACGATTCGCGCGAGCAGTTCATCTACGGTCGCGATCTGATGATGAGCTTCACCGGTCGCCAAGGCGAGCGCGAGACAGAGAACGCGCGGCACGAGCCGGGCGACGTCACGCACCCCGGCCTCGACCGCGAGCACGCTCACTGATCATCATGAAGAGCACGCTCGTCCTCGCGCTGAGCGCTGGCGCTCTGCTGAGCCTCGCGTGCGGTGACGACAGCGGCGCCGGTGGTGCGGGCGGCAGCGGCGGTGCCGAGGTGTCGTGGGAGACCTATTGCGCCGAGACGTATTGTCCGCAGCGCGCACAGCAAGCAGAAGAGACGCTTTGCGACGACGACGTCTTGTGTGAGGCGGGCTGCGAGATTTTGGGCGAAGCCTGCCAGCCAGAGGTCATGGCGATCGCCGACTGCGCGCAGACTGCCGAGCTTCAGTGTTACGACGCCGCAGAAGGTGGCACTCGAGTCGATCTTGCCCCCGGCGCATGTGCGGCTGAGCTCAACGCCTACAACCTGTGTGAAGTGGGCCCTTGCGACGCATTCGACGACGCGCCTTGCTCGCCGCTCGCGTGCCCAGACGACACTGTGGTGCGGCTCTGCGAAGCGGGCGTCTGCAGCGCCGACGCTGCAGACGCGTGTGACGCCGCGCGGCCGTGCATCGCTGAAAATTTCGCGGACGTGTGCCCGACGCTGGCCTGCGACGGCGCGTCGGAGCAGGGCTGCACGCCAGAAGGCTTTTGTCAGCGGCTCTGCGGCTCTGGCTGACACGTGAGCATCGCGGTGGCGGGGCTGTGTCCCCAGGCGCGACTGTCGAAACGTAAAGTCGACTTTACGTTTTCAGAATCCCGCTGACCCCCTAGTGTCTTCGCCACCACAAAGTAGAAAAGCGCGAGCAAGATGCTCGCGCCTTGCAGCGGGTGAGCGACGTGGTCAGCCGATCTGACGGACCACGGTGCCCTCGTTCTCGAACTTCAGCTGCTTAACCTTGGTCCAGAACCAGTAAATGCCGAGGGTCGGCATCAACAACAGGGCGCCGATGAGGTTGATCACGAACAGGTCGCCGCCGGTGCCGGTGAAGTCCATCGCGTAGGTGCGGCCGTGCAGCATGATGCGCGTGTTCTGGTTGTAGAACTTCGCCATGTTGACCTTGAACCACGAGGCGTAGATGCCCATCGTGAGGCCAGTGAGGATGGCACCCGCGAGGAAGGTGCCGAACAAGTTGCCGCCGTCACCGACGAAGTCGAGCTTGCCCACGACTTGACCGTTCTCGACGATCTGCGTGTGCTCGTAGAACCACTTGCGCACCTTGCACATGGCCCACGGCATGTAGATGTAGAGGGTCACACCGCAGAGGATCGCGTTGACGATCCACGTGCCGAAGAGATCACCGCCCTCACCCGCAAAGCGCAGCTGCATCTGGCGACCGTCCGCCGTTTGCGCGGTGATGTTCTCGCTGAAGAAGCGCGCGAGGTTGCACAAGAACCACGGGGTGTAGATGCCGAAGGTAATGCTGGTCAGCAACATGCCGACGAAGCTGACGCCGAAGAGCGCGCCGCCGGTGCCGTTGAAGGTGAGCCGCGCGGGGCCGTTGGGCGTCTGGATGGTCGTCTTCTCGCAGTAGTAGTTGACCAGCCCACAAATGAACCACGGCGCGTAGATGCCGAAGGTGATGCCGGTCAGCAAGAAGCCGCCAATCAGCTTGCCGAATAGCTCGCCGCCGGTGCCTTGAAAGCCGAGCCGTGTCTCTGCGCCGCCGCCGAGCTGGGGGGCGCCGTAACCACCACCCGGAGGCGCATACACACCCGCCTGGGGAGGAGGCCCGTAGCCACCGGGCGCTGGGGGTGCGCCGTAGCCGCCTGGCGCTTGCGCGTAACCACCTGGAGCCGGCGGGGGGCCGTAACCGCCCTGTTGCTGCGGCGGGCCATAGCCACCCTGCTGTGGCGGGGGGCCGTAGCCACCCTGCTGCTGCTGCTGGTCCCACCCGGGCGCTTGCCCTTGAGGTGCGCCGTAACCCTGACCAGGTTGCTGACCGTACCCGCCACCGGGAGGGTAGCCGCCGCCTTGACCTTGACCGAATCCACCCTGGTTCATACTGCTCTCCTGCGGACCGTACAAGCTACCCCAGAGAGCCCAATCTACGGCGATCCAAGAAGCGTCTCCCCGACGAAAGCCGCAACCTGCGGTTGGGTGACCTGAACAGGTGCGCCGGTTGATGGCGATCTAGCTGGCAGCCGGCGCCGCGCTGGTGACCACAGTGCAACCGGACAATGTGCCAGCTGCCCAGTCATTGGAGGTCTCGTCCCATTTGCCGGTGGCCTGCCAGCGAACCATCGGCTTCGGCACGGTGCCTTCGACCTTGAGCTTGCACTTCACGCTGAAGCGCCCGTTTGGCAGCTTGGCGCCGGCGATGCCAGGGTCGGTCCATAGACCCGCGCCCAGCAGGCTGCGGTTGTCGACGGTGCTGTATGGCATGAGGACGGCTTTGTCGTCCTTTACCCACGCCCTGGTGCCGTCCTCGAAAGCACAATGGGCGTTGCCGACCACCTGCTTCGAGGCGCACTGCAGATTGTTCACGTCGCCGGCGACGAGCGTGATCTCCACGTCGACCTCGCTGCCGACCGCCCAAGCTTTGCTGCCTCCCGATGCGCGCTGGATGAGGAACACCCCGCCCACCACCAGCGCGCCGAGCGCGATGGCCGCAATCGCGATCGTGTTCTTCGACATGCCGGTCTTCTTCACCGGTTGGGCGGGCGCAGCCTCCGTCTCGATGCTCGCCGTGGAACGCCGCTTCTTTTTGCGCGCCGGTTTGGCGGGCTCTGCAGCTTCGGGCTCTGACGCCTCGGGCTCTGACGCCTCGGGCTCTGACGCCTCGGGCTCTGACGCCTCGGGCTTTTCAGCTTCGGGTTCAGCTTCGTCGGCCGTGTCATCCTTGGATTTGGCTTCGTCGCTCATGCGCGCGGATACTTTCCACGTAGCAGCCCGGCTGTCTACTTCCGCTCGGCGGAGTATAGAGAGAACGTATCGATGAATGCCGTCGAGATCCGCGAGGTGACCAAGCGTTTCGGCAAACAGGTCGCCGTCGACGACCTGTCGCTGGTCGTGCCGGAGCGGTCGATCTACGGCTTCATCGGGCCGAACGGCTCCGGCAAGACGACGACATTGCGCATGATCATGCGCATCTTTCACCCGGATAGCGGCTCGATTCAGGTGCTCGGTAGCGCCTCGTCCGGCTCGGTGAACGACCAGGTCGCATACCTTCCGGAAGAGCGCGGCCTCTACAAGCAGATGACCGTGACGGAGACCCTCGAGTACTACGCGACGCTGAGAGGCATGAGGCGCTCTGACGCTCGCCGCGAGACAGAAGCTTGGCTCGAGAAGCTGGGCCTCGCGGCCCACGCCAAGAAGAAGATCGCCGCGCTCTCCAAGGGTATGTCGCAGAAGGTGCAATTCATTGCCACGATCGTGGCCCGCCCTGCATTGGTGCTGCTCGACGAGCCGTTCAGCGGGCTCGACCCCGTCAATGCAGCCGTACTGCGCGCGGCGATCCTCGAGTTATCCAAGGCGAGCACGATCATTTTCTCGACGCACGACATGAGCGCCGCCGAATCGCTGTGCGACTTCATCTTCATGATCCACCGCGGCAAAAAAGTGCTCGACGGAACGCTCGAGCAAATCAAGAGCGCGTACGGCAGCGACACGCTCCGCGTGCGCATGGACGGGCGCAGCGCTCACCTGAGCGCGATCGATGGCGTGCTCGAGGTGACTGATCTCGGCAACCTGCAAGAGCTGCGTGTCACGCCCGAAACCGACCCACAGCGCGTCCTCTGCGAGCTGATGCGTCGCGGTGCGGTGCACCATTTCGAGCTGGCGCGCCCCTCTCTCGAAGAGATCTTCGTGCGCATCGCGCGCCCCGAGCCGGAGACGGAGGCGCACGGTGGTTAGGGTGTTGGCGGTCGCACTGCGCGAATACAAAGCCGCCGTGCACACGAAGGCGTTCATCGTGAGCTTGCTCTTGATGCCGCTCTTGGTAGCCATCAGCATCGGCGTACAAATCATCGCGCACCGTGCCGACGTCGACAAAACGAAGATGTATGCAATCGTCGACCGTACGGGGCAGCTCATGCCCGCCTTCGAAGCTGCCAAAGTGCGCCACAACGAGAGCGAGCTGTACGACGCCGAGACCAAGATGCGCGTCGAGCCGGCGTTCGCGCTCCTGTTCGTCGAGCCGTCCGCCGACGTCGAAGCGGACATCCTCGCACAGCGGCTGGCGCTGTCTCAGCGGCACGAGGCCGGCGAGTTTGAAGGCTTTCTCGAGATCGGGCCCGATGTCTTCGAGATCGTGCCGCGAGGCTCACCGGCAGACGATCGCCACGAGATTCGCTTCCAATCCGACAAGCTCGCCGTGACACGATTCTCGCAATGGTCGAGCGACGTCGTGAACGACGCTGTGCGAGCCAAACGGTTCGAGGGCGTGAACATCTCGCCGCACGTCGTGCGCGAGCTATCGACGCCGGTATCGTTGGTCACCAAAGCCTCGACGAAGAAGAACGCAGCGACGGGTGAGATTGAAGAGGCCTCCGACGCCGCGCGGCTCGCTTCTTTCTTCTTGCCCGGCATGTTGGTGATGCTGATGTTCATGATGGTGCTGCTCGGGGCAGTGCCCGCAATGCAAGGCATCGTCGAAGAGAAGCAGCAGCGCATCGCCGAGGTGTTGCTCGGCTGCGTGCCGCCCTTCGAATTGATGCTCGGCAAGCTGGTCGGCGTGATCGCGGTGTCATTCACGGTCGCCTCCGTGTACCTGGGCGGCGGTTATGCGGTCGCCGTCTACCTCGCGATGACCGACGTGCTGGCGCCCAGCGTGCTCGTCTGGTTCGTGGTGTTCATGGTGCTGGCCTCCTTGATCTACGGGTCGATGTTCATGGCCGTGGGCGCCGCTGCCAACGACATGAAAGAGACGCAGTCGCTGCAGATGCCGATCATGATGATCGTGACGCTGCCCCTCTTGATGCTCGGCTCGGTCTTGCGCGACCCCGATGGCACCCTCGCCATCGTGGGCTCATTCGTCCCGTTCTCGGCACCCATGCTCATGACAGCGCGGCTCGCCAGCCCTGCAGGTGTGCCCTGGTGGCAACCCACGCTCGCCGCCATCGGCGTCCTGGTGACGGCCCTCTTCTGTGTGTGGGCCGCCGGCCGCGTCTTTCGTATCGGCCTCTTGGCGCAAGGCAAAGGCGTCAAGCTGGGTGACCTTGCGCGGTGGATCTGGCGGGGGTGAGAAGGAAGATCGTGTATTCGTTGCTTTGCGTCGCCCGAGCTCGAACCATGCCCAAGAAGCCTGCCTTTGAGCTGCGCCTACAGCCGCCGACCGGCCTCAAAGGAAAGCGGTTCAGCGTCGACGGTGAGCAGTTTGCCGTGCTCGTCGTACCGATTGCCACGAGCGATCCGCACACATCGGAGCTGACGGCTGCCGAAAGAGAAGTGGCGAAGCTCGTGCTGCAGGGCTTCTCGAATGAAGAAATCGCTGCGCTACGCGGGGCACGAACCCGAACCGTGGCCAATCAGCTGCAGGCGGCTTATCGCAAGCTCGGCATCGGCTCGCGCGTCGAGCTCGCGCGCATATCTGCGGGCGAGGCTGGCGGCAACAGGGAAGCCGTTGAGTCGCGAGCGGAGGCTCGCGGTCATTTCGATGGCGGTCGAGACGCGAAGAGCTCTACCAACTGAACGCGGTCCCTCAAGCCGAGCTTGTCGAGCGCGTGCCGAAGATGCAGGCTGGCGGTGCTCAGCGTCGTTCCCAGATCGGCCGCGATGGCCCTCAAGCTGGCGCCCTGAACCGCGCAACGGACCACGCGCGTCTCGGCTGGTGTGAGCTCGACGCGCTCGCGCGGGGCGACGCGTCGCAATACAATGAGACGCTTGCCATCGGTATCGACGACACGCGCAATCGCGAAACCACCTTGCCACAAACTCTCCCATAGCGCTTCGGCGCTGTCGTCGTCGCCGGCACCAAGATCGTTCGCGAAAGCGCGGGCAAGCTGCTCGACGCGGGCTGGCACCCCGCAAGCGGAACCGTCGTGCACAAGCCTGCCAGACTCGTCGAAGATGGCATCGGTCGCCACTGAGCCGTAGCTGTCGTGCCGCTGCACGGCGGCAGAAGCCATGTGGCGCTGCAGGCGCAGAAGAAAGCGCCGCGTTGGTCTGTCTGCGTCACCTGTCCATTTCGGAATGGACGCGACGATCCACCAATCGCCGACCACTGAAAGAAGGCCCACGTGATCGAGGACGCCTTTCGGGGGCGAAAGCCCCATTGCTTTGGCAATGGCCTCCGCCCCTGCGCCAAATCGTTCGCTCACAGCCGAGACTCGAAACGGCTTTTGACAGGTGGCCCGCGCAAGCGAAGACGCCAGCGGCGATTCCAGAACTGCTCGGGCGTAGTCAGCGAGACTTTCGGCGCGCCCCCAGTGACCGACGACACGCGGGTGCTCTGGGTACGACAAGGAGTGCTGACTGATCGAAATGCCACTGGACGGCGCCGCTACCGCCCCGAGCATCGGAAGCAGGGCCTTCAGCCAGCTGTCCAGATCAGTCGGGCCGTCGTGGCAGACCTCCAGAAACTGCCCAAGTGCCGACGACATGGTGCCGAGAGCCTAGCGAGAACAGCGCCCGCGAGAAATACCAGTCCTCGAAAGTGGTCGGCATAGTCATTGTTACGAGACGGCACGGTTACGGGATTGCGCAACCCGAGCAGGCTTTGCGCAACGCCGCGCAGACGCTGCTCGAAGTGCGCAAGGCGCGTCAGCTGCGCAACACAGAAACCTGCGCAGCATCGCGGCCCAGCATTTGCTCAGGCACTCGACAGCAGGGCCCTCACGGCAGCGCCCAAACAGTCGCCGGGCGAACAACAAATTCCAATGAGCACAGAGCTTGAGCCAGGGTCACTACTACGCGGCAAATACCGCGTGGTGCGTCTGCTTGGTCAAGGCGGCATGGGGCGGGTGATCGAGGCGCTGCATCTCGATCTCGATAAGCGCGTAGCAGTGAAGGTGCTGCACCCCGAGCTTCGCTCCAATCGCGAGCTCGTCGACCGGTTTCTGCGTGAGGGTCGCGCTGCCTCCAAGATCGAGGGGGAGCATGTGGCCCGCGTGCTCGACGTCGACCGGCTCGACGACGGCACGCCCTTTCTGGTGATGGAATACCTGGACGGTCAAGATTTGTCGTCGGTCCGTCGCGGGAAGACGCCGCTGCCCATTCCCATTGCTATCGATTACGTGCTGCAGGCATGCACCGCGATTCGTGAAGCACACGAGCGCGGCATTATTCACCGCGACATCAAGCCTGCGAACCTATTTCTCACGCGCACACGCTCAGGCGAGCCTTGCATCAAAGTGCTCGACTTCGGAATCTCGAAAGTTGCCGGCGCGCTCGACGGCTCCGAGCCGAGCCTGACCAAGACATCGCTCGTAATGGGTTCGGCTGAGTTCATGTCGCCCGAGCAGATGCTCTCGACGCGAAACGTCGATGTGCGCACCGACATCTGGGCGCTGGGCGTGGTTCTGTATGAGCCGCTCACGGCGCTTCCCCCGTTCGTCGGAGAAACGATGACGCAAGTCTGCGCAATGGTCATGAGTCAGCCACCGCCCGCGCCGCGCAGCCTGCGCCCCGAGGTGCCTCCCGCGGTGGAGCAGGTGGTGCTTCGCTGCTTGGAGAAGAACCGCGAGGCGCGCTACCCCTCGGTGGACGCCCTGGTCGCTGCGCTGGTGCACGCACGCGCCGCGCATCATGAGCTGCCAGCTCCGACGACCGCTCCCCTAGGGACACCGCGAATGGAGCGCTCGGATGCCCCCCCCCGGACCGTTCTTCCCAGTGGTGTCCCATACCGGACCAAAAACAGGGCATCCCGCCACAGCAATTCTCCCCGATACAGACCCGAAGCTTCGTGCGCTAGCAGAGGCCGCGCGCCAAGCAGCGATTCACGCGCCGCAAAGCGCAGCCTATCAGGCCCAGCCGACCGCCCTATCCGGGTCGTTGACGAACGTCCCTGTTTTCAGCGAGGCAATTCCGCAGCCTCCGCGAAGCTCGAGCTCACTACGAGTGCTCGCCGCCGGCGCCCTGGTGGCGGCGCTTGGCGGAGCGCTATTCATGGCGGCCAACCGCGCGCCACAGGCAAATAATCTCGCTTCGAGCTCGCCGGCTCACGGCGGTGCTGACACATCGAGCAGCGCGGCGATGAGATTGCCGGCGGAGACGGCGGGGGAAGCTGCCCCCACGCCTCGACCGTCGTCGACCATCTTGGTCGAACCAGCGACCTTGATTCCCGCGGAGCGAAGCGCGGCCGCAGCGCAGTTGTCGGCGCCACGGCCAAGCGCGGCGTCCGCGAATTCTCCGACCCCTAAGCCGAAAAAGCCACTCGTGCCCACTGCGCGCGCAAAGAAACCGAACGGAATCGACTGATGCGCCACCATTGCACCATTATCAGCCTAAGCCTCGCGCTCACCGCCACTTCGCTCGCTTTCGCCCAAGGAGCAGACGGAGACACTCGCGTACGCGCAGAGAAGCTATTCGAGGAAGCATCGGGTCTGATGCTCAAGCGCGACTTCGCCGCAGCATGCCCAAAATTCGAGGAAGTGGTCAAGCTGCAGCCCCAGGGCATCGGCGCCAACATGACGCTGGCGGACTGCTACGTCGGCGAGGGCAAGCTCGCCAGCGCATACATGGCCCTCACTCGTGCTGCTGATCTGGCCACGAAGGTGAACCAACAAGACCGGGCCAACGCCGCTCGCGACCGCCTGCAATCGCTCGAGCCCCGACTCTCGAAAATGTTCATCGCAGTGCCAAGAGAAATAGCAGCGCTCGAAGGTTTGTCGGTCACGCGCAATGGCGTGCGGCTCACGCCTGACGAGCTCAAGACGGCATCGCTGGTCGACCGCGGCGCCTATGGCATCGTGGTAACCGCGCCAGGCCGAAAGCGATTCGACAAGACATTCACTGTCAATGACGAGGGCACGTCGCTTACTGCAACCATAACGCTACCGCTCGAGCAGGCGAAGGCGCCGCCACTACCTTCTTCACAGGAGCCAGCGGCAGACGCGCGGGCGGCCTCGCCCTGGTCGGCGCCGCGCATCGCGGGCGTGGTTATGGCCACCACTGGTTTCGCGATGCTCGGGGCCGGACTCGGAGTGGGCGCGCACGGCGTGTATCGCATCAACAAGGCAGTCGAAGGCTCGGAGCAGGCCATTGAAACGAACGACGACGTTCTAATGGAGGCAGCCACCAAGGAGTACGACGCGGGCCAAACGCAATCGGCCGCGGGCTGGGCTGTGTTTGGCGTGGGTACGGCCGCGACCATCGCCGGCGTAATCCTCGCGGTCGCTGCGCCCGACGCCGCCGAAAATGCAACGGGCAACGCGATGATTGCGCCCTGGGCCAGCGACAGCTCGCTGGGTTTCACTGTCTTGGGACAATTTTAGAGAAAGAACGTGACGATTATGCCTTCAAAAGCAATTTACGCTTCAATTGCCGCAGTCTTTGTCGTCGGCTGCAAAGACCTGGCCACCGATGGAAGCGGCGGCGGTGGCTCCAGCTCGACGATCACGACCTCAGGGCCGAGCACGGGAGGGTCCGGTGCCGAAGGCGGCAACGGCGGAGCTTCCAGCAGCCCTTGTGTGCTCGACGAGTCCACCCTCGACAACTGCCAGCTTCAGTAACGGGAGAAAGTCGATGAAACTAAAAGTGGTTGTGGTCGACCTGGAGATGAGCCGCCGTCAGAAGCGTATTGGGGCGGGCGGCTTGGCGCTGGCCGTCCATGTACAGAGGCGCGACCGGCTGCGGTGCGCCACAGTGCTTGCAAGCGCCCGCATCTGCATCCGCTGTCATCACCGTGGATACATCGACGGTGATTCGTATCGTGGCGTTCCCGAATGGAGCAGCCGTCACACTGGGCGCTGTCGACGGACTTGGCCTAGCCGACGTGAATGGGATCTCCGCCGTTCGGCTGCGGTAAGCATTGAAACTGGTTCGCATTAGCGCTCTTTCCGCTGAACTTTGCCGCGATCCGCCCGCTTGTTAAATGGTCTCGAAAGTGATTTGCGCTTCGATAGCGGCTGTTATCGCGGCCGGCTGCGGAGATCTGGCCACCGACGGCAGCGCTGGCGGCGGCCAGAGCCCCACGAGCACGACCTCAGGCCCCAGCACGGGCGGCTCCGGCGCCGAGGGCGGCAACGGTGGAGCCACTACGTCGACGCCGTGCGTGCTGGACGAGTCCACTCTCGACAACGTCAGCTTCAGTAGGGGAAAAGGTCGATGAAACTCAAATTGGTCGTGGTGGATCTCGAGCTAACCCGTCGTCAGAAGCGCATTCGCGCCGGCGGATTGGCGGTGGCGGTGATGCTGGTTGCGGGCGCAGCGTGGGCGGAGGTGCCTAACACATTCGTTGCGCAGCAGACGCTGACGGCGGGGGACCTAAACGAAAATTTTGGCTATGTAAACGGTCGACTGGATGCGCTCGCGGAAGAGACCCTTAGCGTTGGCGCCCATGCGAACACTGCATCGACGATCATCGGCACCGCGGACACTGTTCTGGTGTTTTCCTCTGAGCAATATGACACGGACAATGCTTACGACGTTGCCACGGGGACCTTTACCGCACCGGTCTCGGGTAGGTACCGTGCCTGCGCGTTCGTGTTCGGGCCGACGCAACCCTGGGACGCGCACGAAACTTTCAGCCTATCGCTGTATCGTGATGGGTCCAAAGTAGAGGATACCGCCATCGCCTATAGACAGGCTAGCTACCAAGGCGGCCGACTGACAGTTAACGGGTGCAGCACCCTGCAGCTCGACGCGGGCGATGCTATCGACTTTCGCGCTGCGCAAGCCGAGAGCAAGGCTATCGATTTGGAAGTAGCCTCCCGCTGCTGGGTTTAAGTTTGCAATGCCGATTCACGGATGGTCGGTCGCGAACTGAGTCGCGCGCCGTCGAGCGGCCAAAGGAAATTAGCATGAAACTCGAAATGGTTATGGTCGACTTGGAGCTCAGCCGGCCCCAGCGGCGCGTCCTTGCGGCCAGTCTGGGTCTGGCGGGCGCGCTCGCCGCCGGGGCGGCCCTGGCCGACGTGCCAGATACGTTCGTTGCAGGGCAGACGCTGAAGGCAGCTGACTTGAACTTGAACTTTAACGAAATCGAGATCCGCCTCGCGACGACCGAAAGCGGGCTTGCAGCTGTTGAGGACACTCTGGCACCCAGTTCGAGCGTGGCAATGGGCAACCCGGGAACGTTCAATGTGACGAGTCAGGTCTTCACCAAGGTGGCGTATTCGATAGTCCTATACGACGAGCTTGACGAATTCGACGAGCTCCTAAGCCGCTTCACCGCTACGAAAACCGGCGACTACCTGATCTGCGCATCGCAGCGCGCCGCCCCTTCGGTGCCCTTCGAGCTCGATGTGGCATCGTGCCCCTAGCGCTCGCACTGTTGTAGGGCCGGCGGATACGTAAATCGAGATCAGAGCAGTGAACGGAACCTACAATGAGCAAGCGCCTCGCCAGCACAATCGTCTTGGTCACGACGCTCTTCGGCGGCGCCGCCTGTGCATACACGCCTCGCACGGTCGAGGTCGCAAGCCGATACATTGATAGTGGCCAAGGCAAGAAGGTCGCCAAAGGCCTCACGTTCTTTCAAAAGAACCCATTCTACGTCGATGATGCTACGGCTCTGCGGCTCGAGCGAATCGTGCGAAGCGGCCCCCATCAACTCACCGCCTTGTACGTGCTCGCGGCGAGCGGTCGGCCCGAGGTAGGCGCGCTACTGGACGAGCTCGATGAGGCGCCATCTGCGGTCTTGACCCCCAGCTCATTGAAAAACGCGCGGGTAAAGTGGGAATCCGCCGCTAAGAAATACCCTGACCGTGTCGCCAAGGGCAAGCCTGAGGCGCCGACGCCGGCCTTGGCCACAAGGGAGCATGAGCCAGTGAGTGACATCGTGCGCCTCAAGGGTGGAGGGCGCGTGGTTGGCAAGGTGCTCGTCGACGACAAGACCGAAGTGGTCATTCAGCTTGCGGACGGAAGCACCAAGCGGGTGCCTCATCGTGACATCGCGGGCGTCGACTACGCAAACGAGTAGAGCGACTTGAATTGGTGTGAGAGAATGAAAATGCTGACTCAGATCAAGGCGGCCCTCGTGGCCTTTATCATTTTCGCATTGAGTGGCTGTTATGAATTTCCGCCGCCGGAGGTGGTCAACAAGCGAACCCGTCGCCGCTGATAGGTGCCAAAAGCTTCGTGGTGGCGCCGGTCACCTTCAAAGGCTTTACCTACGCGGGTGCGCCCGAGGCAGAATGGCTGAAGACTCGTGACCCCGAACAGGTCGCATCATGGGAAAACGACAAGGCAACGATGGGCGCAAAGATGTTGAAAAGGTTCAACCAAGAAAGGAAGAAGGGGCAGATGTTCGTGCTCGATGTCCCCCCCAAAGAGGGCCAGTTCGTGATCGCCATCAACTTCGATAGGTACGACGGTCAGATGCGCTCGACGGCGGAGATCCGCGATTCGGCGGGCGCGGTCGTCGACATCGTTCGCGATCCGATGGCCGTTACCGCCGAATTCAACACCTGGATGGCAATCGAGTCGGGCACCGCTGTCTCCGCGCATATGATTTCCAAATACCTGCATTCGCGGGCCTCTCCCGAGGCGGTAAAGTAACCGGCTGCGGGGCTCGAGTGGGTGGGTACGCAGCTCGAGCGCTGGCGCTGGCGGCTGCAGGCATGATGAGCGCGCTCGCGTTGAGCTGCGACTCGTACGAATGCACGCCGCAGAGCTGCGGTGACTCACAATCGTGGGACCGCTGCATCAGCTGCCTGAACAATACGTGCGTTTACGAATCCCGCGGCGCCGAGGGCACGGTCCTCGCCGAGTGCAGCTACGAATCGGGCGATACCGGCGCGCAGGACGAGTGCTTCAACCAAATGAACGCAGCGGGTGCCGCCTTTTGCTCTGGGCAAGCGCCGGGAGAAGCCGACGATTGCTCGGGCAATGGGGACTGTGAGCTCTGCATCTTCGACGCCTGCGTCTGGTGCGGCCCCACGAGCACGTGCTCTAGCGCTGGCGAAGCGTCGTGCCCCGAGACCGTGCTCGACGACACAGCTCAGTGCAAGAACGGCTTCGCCAGTGATGACTGCTCGGTCTATGCCGCCAATGAAACGCCCCCTGGCAGCTACTTTCAGAGCTGTCAGGACGTGATCGTTACCAGCCCGTTCAATATACAAGCCTCCTGTGACGACGGGAGCGGCACCTACGTACCCGTCGACTTCTACTTCGGCAACTGTGCGAGCTCGGTTTACAACGACAACGGCGTGCTCTGGTGCGACGCCCACTGCGACTGAGTGCGATTGGCTCGGGGCACGCGAGCGTGCCGCTCAACCCACCTTGCGCTGCAGCTCCGCAACGGCAGTTTCCAGCGCACCGATGCGCTCCATGTCTCTCGTGCGCATCCGAACCAGCTCGTCGGCGAAAAAGTCCAGCCGTTGGTTTGTCTTGCGATGCTCGCTTACGAGCACGTCCTGCATTTCTTTGAGGTCGCCGAGGCGCTCGTTCGTCTTTCCCAACTCTTGACGAAGCGCATCGAGACCCTCCTTCAGGTCAGAACGGATCTGCTTCAGGATCTCGACGGAGAGGCTCTGCGCGTCGGTCATGACCCCGACAGCCTACCACACGAGACGCGCCAAAGCGGGTCGCACTGTATCTTCGACGCCTGCGTCTGGTGCGGCCCAACCAACACATGCTCGAGCGCTGGGCAGGCCTCGTGCCCCGAGACCGTGCTTGACGACACAAGACAGTGCCAAAATGGTTTCGCAAGTGACGACTGCTCGGCTTATGCCGCCAATGAAACGCCGCCTGGCAGCTACTTTCAGAGCTGCCAGGACGTGTCGATTACCACCCCGTTCAATATTCACGCCGAATGCTACGACGGGAGCGGCAGTTATGTGCCCGTCGACTTCTACTTCGGCAACTGTGCGAGCTCGGTTTACAACGACAACGGCGAGCTCCGGTGCGACGCCCACTGCGACTGAGTGCGATTGGCTCGGGGCACGCGAGCGTGCCGCTCAACCCACCTTGCGCTGGAGCTCCGCGACGGCACTTTCCAGCGCACCAATGCGCTCCATGTCTCTCGTGCGCATCCGAACCAGCTCGTCGGCGAAAAAGTCCAGCCGTTGGTTTGTCTTGCGATGCTCGCTTACGAGCACGTCCTGCATTTCTTTGAGGTCGCCGAGGCGGTCGTTCGTCTTGTCGAGGCGGTCGTTCGTCTTGTCGAGGCGCTCGTTCGTCTTTCCTACCTCTTGCCGAAGCGCATCGAGACCCTCTTTCAGGTCAGAACGGATCAGCTTCAAGATCTCGACGGAGAGGCTCTGTGCGTCGCTCATGACCCCGATAGGCTACCACACGAGAGCGGCCGGATAGGGCCGCTCCGGCGCGCGGCCGGTCGCCACGTGTCGTCACGTCTCGGCCGCCGAACGTGTGCAAAGCGGGCGCTCGAGCGACGGAGATCGCATGGCGAGCACTGCAGCGCCGAAAGCAGCGACGCCGGCGGGCAGCCCGGCGCCGCCGGATCTCCGTCGCGCTGACCAGACCGAGCCGCCCCAGGGCTTCGACGCAAGCGCCGCTTCGCACGCTTCCGCGCGAGCACCACGCAGACGTTGCGCGCGATCGAGAGCCATGCCGCGCCACCGCTCGGGCGCGGAGCGTGCGCCAAAGGCATGATTCATCGACACGACGACAAGACCGACGCCGATGCCCGAGGCCGAGCTCCGATGCCCGAAGCCGAGCGCCGATGCACGATGCCGAGCTCCGATGCCGAGCGCCGATGCTCGGCTTCGCCTGAAGTCGAACCTCGCTCTCCGTGATAAATTCGAACGCTATTCGTCGCCACCCTCGCCCTGCCCATCGATGATTGGCAGGCGCCCATTGAGCCAATCGATGAGGTCTTTGGTGAGCTGGGCGCGCTCGGGCTCGTGCCAGAGGTCGTGGTAGAGACCCGGATAGATGCGAACGATCTTGTCGCTCGATCTCGAGGTGGCGACGAAAGTTTTGCTGCCTTCGGGGTCGGTGATGCCGTCGGCGCCGCCATGTATTGCGAGCAATGGGACGCGGACGAAAGGCGCTTCGTGCATGGCCTCGTCGGCGCCTTCGATCAGCGCCACCGCAGTCGAGGCAGGCAGTGCGTGTTGGTAGACCAGTGGGTCGCGTTCGTTTTCGTCGACGACCTCGTTGCGACGTGACCATTGGCGCATGTCGATCTCGAACGCCGGCGCGTCGGGGGCGAAGTCGGCGAGCAGATTGGCGCCGCAAGCCTCGGGCGGCGACACGAACAGCTCGAGGGCCGGAGCGCTCAGCACCAGGCCGTCGATGCGCGTGCTCGGCCGCTCGGCGTACAGCGCAGCGACTGCGCCCCCCATGCTGTGGCCGAACACGAACAGCGGGGCGCTGCTCTCGGCTCTCACTTTGGCGATGAAGACGTCGAGATCGTCGGCATGGCGAGCGAGCTTGTCGATGGTGGCGGGCCGGCCCTCGGAGCGACCGTGACCCCGCAAGTCCATCGCGTACACCGCGATGCCGCGCCTGTTGAGCTCGCGCCCGAGGGCGCGGTAACGATCGCCGTGCTCGCGGAGGCCGTGCACGATCACGAAATTTGCGCGCGCCACGCCTTGCGGAGACCAGGCGCGCGCATAGAGCTTCAGCCCATCGACAGCTGTGATCGTCGTCTCGGAGAAGCCCGGGCTCGCACCCAGCCGACTCTCGGTGGTCGTGAGCTTCGGCGATGAAACAGGCACGGCGCTGCAGCTGACGAGCAACCAGCAAAACCACCCTGCACAGCGAGCGCGCATCGAAGCGCCACAATCGCATACTCATGGTGCTCGGCAAGCCTCCTGTGCGGGCTTTCTCTCAAGCCCTTTCGGCCCTACCGAGAGAGGTGTAGATCAGAGGCGCCCATGAAGACCTACGACGCGATCGTGATTGGTGCTGGTCCCGGTGGATACCCCTGCGGAATTCGTCTCGGGCAGCTGAAGCAAAAGACGCTGGTCATCGAGAAAGAATCGCCCGGCGGCGTCTGCCTCAACTGGGGCTGCATCCCGTCCAAGGCACTCATCAACGCCGCCAACACCTACGAGAAGGTGAAACACGGCGGCATGGGCCTCAAGGTTCAGGGCGTCAGCATCGACGTGAACGAGATGCAAGACTGGAAAGAGGGCATCGTCACGCGGCTCACCGGCGGCGTGAAGAGCCTCCTGAAAATGAACGGCTCCGACCTGGTGATGGGCACAGCCAGGCTCACCAGCGTCAACACCGTCGAGGTAGTGGGCGCCGACGGCACCCGGGAAGAGTACAAAGCCGAGAAAGCGATCGTCGTCGCCACCGGCTCTCACACGATCGAGCTCCCCAGCTTCAAGTTCGACGGCAAGCAGATCATCGGCGCCAAAGAGGCCGTCAGCCTGCGCGAGATCCCCAAGCGCATGGTCGTCATCGGCGGCGGCATCATCGGCCTCGAGCTCGGCATGGTGTACCAGAAGCTCGGCTCCGAGCTGACTGTGCTCGAGTTTTTGCCGACCATCTTGAACGGCGTCGACCCCGATTGCGTCAAGGTCGTCGAGCGCCGCATCAACAAGCTGAAGGGCACCATCCATGTCGGCGCCAAGGCCCTGGGTTACGAGAAGCAGGCTGACGGCTCGCTCGCCGTCGCCTTCGAGAAAGACGGCAAGCGCGACACTGTCGTGTGCGACATGGTGCTCGTGGCCGTCGGCATGCGCCCGACCGCCAAAGAGATCGGCCTCGACAAGGTCGGCGTGAAGATCAACGAGCGCGGCTTCGTGCCGATCGACAAATACGGTCGCACCAACATCCCGTCGATCTACGCGGTGGGTGACGTCAGCGGCCCGCCGATGTTGGCGCACAAGGCCACCAAAGAGGGCGAAGTCGTCGCTGAAGTCATCGCTGGCCACAAAGCCGCGATGGACTGGGCGACGATCCCTGGTGCCATCTTCACCGATCCGGAGATCGCCACCGCCGGCCTCACCGAGGCTGAAGCCAAGGCAAAAGGCCACGAGATTTCGATCGGCAAGTTTCCCTTCGCCGCCCTCGGCAAGGCGATGGCGCTCAACGAGACCGACGGCTTCGTGAAGATCGTCGCGGACAAGAAGACGAAGCAGATCCTCGGGGTCCACATCGTCGGCCCCGAGGCCAGCACCATGATCAGCGAGGCTGCGTTGTCACTCGAGATGAACGCCTTCTTGGAAGATGTTTCACTCACGATTCATCCGCACCCCACCCTCGGCGAGGCCTACATGGAGGCAGCTGCACACGCGATGGGGCAAGCCGTCCATATCGCCAATCGCTGACGGCGATGGCTCCCCAAGAGGAGCGCGTGGGATGATATCGATCACGAACGTGTTCGGTCGTCGTGTCCGCTCCACTCTGGCTCGCAGCGCCTGTCTGGCGCTTTCCACCGCGTGCGCGGCGTGTCCGCCAGCGGCCGAGCCGAAGAACGACGGCGCTCTTCCGTTGGTCGAGCACGACCCGCTGGCGTACGAGTTCGAGGCGAAAGCATTCACCGAGATGCCGGCCGTCTTGGCTCGCATTCGCAGCTCGCCGCTGGCGTATTTTCGGTACATCGTCGGCCCGTTCGCCCAGGTCGTATGTCGCGACGAGACGATCGATGCGGTACCGACAGTCAATCTGCACGGCGACGCTCACCTCGAGCAATACGCCGTGGCGGACGATGGCTTCGGCATCGTCGATTTCGATGACGCGACGTTGGGTCCGGCGTCGCTCGACTGGCTACGCTTCGCCACGAGCGTATGGCTCTCCGACATCGGCGGTGAGGCTGGCGCGCGTGGTGCCATCGATCGCTTCCTGGAAGGCTACAAGCGTTCGCTGGCGGATCCGGAGGCAGATCTGGGCGCCGTCGAGCCGGCGGTCGCACGTCGCATCCGCGCTGGGGCGACCAGCACGCCAGCCGAGTGGCTCGACATGGTGACGCGCATGGCAAAGCCGATGGTCGAGTCCGACCGCGAAAAAATGCTGGCGATTCGCGCTCAATACGTGCGGGTGATCTTGACCCAGAATCCGGATCTCTCCGAACAATTCTTCGAGTTCAAGGGCGGCGGGCCCCTGCAAATGGGCATCGGCAGCGCGCACGAATCGAAATTCTTGTTGCGCGTCGAGGGCCCCACCAGCCGCCCCGACGACGACGTCATTCTGGAGCGCAAAGAGATGAGGGGCAGTCGCCTCGGTCGCTGCACGCGCGGCAAGCTGCGTGACCCGCGCCGCGTGATCGACGCGCAGTCGCGCTTTTCACGCAGCCCTCAACGACTGCTCGGCTACATCGCCGGCGAGGGAACCGACTTCTACATTCACGCTTGGCGCGTGCACTACACCGAAGTGCACATCAGCGACATCCGCGACGCCATCGAGCTCGGGGAGCTCGCGTACGACTTCGGTCTTCAGCTCGGGCGTGGTCACCCTCGCTCGGCGCCTGGTAGCCAGGCCGGCATTCGCGAGCGCGCAGCCATCTTGGGCGCTGTCGATGACGTAGAGCTGCACCTGGCAGACGATTCACGCGCGCTCGCCGCTCGCACGAGAGCAGGCTTCGCGCACTTCAAAGCAGCGAGCGAACCTCTCGCGCAGTGACGGCGACGACGCGAACATGCCCTGTCCTTGGTACGTTTGCTCGCCGGCGCTGCCCCAAGCTTGTCGCAGCCCCTATGGCAGCGGACAGGCCGCCGAAGGCTCGACGTAACCGAACTGAAAGAAGCTCATCGGGTGGCTGCCTACATAGTCGCTCGCGTCTTGCCAGCTCAGTCCGTCGCTGCTGAACACGAAACGTTGGTCTTCGTAGTAGTTGTCCCACGATTGGTGAACCGCGACGAAAGTGCCGTCGGCGCCGCGTGTGACAGGGCCGTCAAGTTGGAGATCTTGTGGGCTCCCCGCGTCGCTGCTCCAGCTGACGCCGTCTGCGCTCTTCCAGCGTGTCGAGCCGGCCCACACGTAGAACTCGGAGCCGGTCCATACGCCTCCGGAGGTGAGATTGTCGCTCACTTGATTGAGCTGCCAGCTGTCGCCGCCGTCGCTGGAGGCGCACACGTGGCCGGCTCCACTGAAGATGGCGATCACGCCGCCGCCGTACTGGAGATTGCGCACGTACTGGCCGCAGGCGGGCGGCCTGTTTAGAGCGTGGGTCCAGGTCACGCCGTCGGGTGAGGTCACGATGTCGCGCGTCTCACCGCTCTCGCCGGTGACGACGAAGACGCCGTCACCATGCGGTACGAACTCGATCGCGCGCGTGTTGATCTGCAGATCGAGACTGCCGCCGTCGGTCCAGGTGATGCCGTCGCTCGAGATGCGGGTCGGCGAGTTGTTTGTCACGAAGTTGCCGTTTCCGAAGGCGACATCGGCATAGGTGGGCGTATCGGCCTCGACGACTTGCCACGTGATGCCGTCGACTGAGCGACGCAACGTGCCTGGCGCTCCCCAACCGAAGGTCGCTATCCACACGCCGTTTCCGTAGGCGAGCCCGCGCCCCGCGAAGGCGTTGTGGTCGCAGTCGGTGTTGTCGCCTGACCAACAACGAAACGCGTCGTCCTCCGATTCATTCACGACGTAGGTGTCGCCACCATCGCAGGTGAGCGTCGTGCGGCCCATGTGACCCTGCGCCAGGAACACAGGCACGAGCCCCTTCGGTGCGCTGCCACCGCCACCACCGCCGCCCACGCTCGCTGCTCCACCGGTCGGCGTGTTGCCACCATCGCTCGAACCCGCCCCGTTGCCGTTCCCTCCGGCAGCTTCGCCGCCGTTGTCGTTGCCCCCGGACGCCGTGTCGGAAGCGGAGTCCCCGCACGCAGCTATCGAGAGCACGGCAAAGGCACCAAGCAGCGCGATAGACCCGGGACGAAGAGAGCTAGCGGAGCAACTCCTTGCGGAGCCGATTGAGATCATGGCTCGCGCATAAGCAAAGCCTGCGCCTGCGCAAAAACCACCGGAAACCGAGAGCCAACTGACCCATGATTGGGGCAGCCAACGGTTCTGCCAGCTCGGCTCGCTGAGAGTTGCAGAAAGGGCGCCTACGGCCCGAGCCGGCGCCGCTCGAAGCAGTCGTCCGGGACCTTCTGCCGTTTGCGGGTAAGCTTGGTGGCGTCGATGAACTGAGCGGTGATCGGATCGTGGTAGCCGCTGGCGTCGGGCAAGCTGCTGTCTGTTTGCGAGTAGTGATTGACGATGCGCGCCATCAATACTTCGCGCAGGTACTTGCCGACGAGCGATGCCATCGACACGAGCAGATCGGACGCGTCTGCGTCCATCACGAAGGAGAGCTCGCCGACACCGGGGAAGCGGTAGCTGCTGCGCTCTTTTCTCTCTTCGAGCACTGTGCAAAGGCGGCCGTTGAGCGGGCCGAAAGCGGGCTCGTATTGGCGCAAGCCACCCACCTTGCCGAGCACCGCGCACACGTCTTGGCCTGCTGTCTCGCGCAGCGACAGGACCAGCCGCTCCATCGCGTGAAGGTCGAGCGCGAAGCGACTGAGACCCCGGTCGACACCGTGGTTGAGGCGCAAGGTGCACACGATCACCGATCGCGCGGACACGATGTGCACCCCCTTCTTGGCGAGCGTCTGCAGATCTTTTTCGACCAACGCCAGCAGGCTGTCGTCCGCGATGAAGCCATCTTTGTGGCTGCCCCAGCATTGACCCGCTACGTGTGATGGGCAGTGCTCGCGCAGGTTGGTTTCGTCGTCGAGCGAGAGCGCCTGTACGACTTCGGCGACTGAAACGGGTGGTCTGGCCAGTGCGCGACTCGCCAAAATGCGCGACCACGCTTCGCCGAGGGCGATGTCACCATGCGCCATCAACGCTTTGCTGTCGCCGAGGCGCTTCTTCATCTTTCCCCGCGCCGGGCGCTCGACAGTCTTGTGACCGCCCTCGCCCATCTGCGCGAGCACCGCGGTGGTCAACATCGGGCCGAGACGGGGCCCGAGGCCATTCTCGTCGGCGCCGATGCGAAAGCTGTAACCATTACTAGGCACTGGAAGGCACCTCTACCACGGGCGGGGCGGGCGTGGGCGGCAAGCGCTCGTCCTCGTCGCTGGTGACTTCGACGACTTGCTCGTACGTGGTCTCGCCGAGCAACATCTTGCGAATGGCGGCTTCGCGCAAGGTGAGCATGCCGTCTTTGCGGGCTTGCTCCTTGATTGCCATGTCGCTGGTGCGCCCATGAATCATGCGTCGAATTGCGGGCGTGACTTTGAACAGCTCGACGATGGCGTTGCGCCCGCGGTAGCCGGTCTTGCGACAATCAGCGCAGCCTTGCCCATACTGCACGAGCACCTCGCCTTGGCTCGCGTCGATGCCGATGGCGGCCGCCTCGTCGCTCGACAGCACGCGCTCGACGGCGCAGCCGGTGCAGATCTTCTTCACCAAGCGCTGGGCCATTACGCCGACCAGCGTCGATGCGAGCAGAAAATCTTGTGCGCCCAGATCCACGAGGCGCGTAATGGCGCTGGCCGAGTCGTTGGTGTGTAACGTCGAGAACACCAAGTGGCCGGTCAAGGCCGCCTGAATCGCGTGTCTGGCTGTCTCGAGATCACGAATCTCGCCGACCATGATGATGTCGGGGTCTTGACGCAGCACGGTCCGCAAGACTTGCGCGAAGTCGAGCCCGATCTGCGGGTGCACGGCGGTCTGATTGATGCCCTCGAAGACGTTCTCGATCGGGTCTTCGATGGTGGTGACATTGACGTCTTCCGTCGCCAGCTTGCGCAGCGCTGTGTAGAGCGTAGTCGTCTTGCCGGAGCCTGTCGGACCAGTGACCAAGATGATGCCGTGAGGCAGTGAGATCAGCTCTTCGAACAGGGCTTTGTCGCGATCGATGAAGCCGAGCGTCGCCAGATCGTCGCTCACCAGCGCCGGGTCGAAAATACGCAGCACCAGCTTTTCGCCGAACGCGACGGGCAACGTCGACACGCGGATCTCGACCGGTTTGCCTTCGAACTCGGTCTTGATGCGACCGTCTTGTGGCTTACGACGCTCGGCGATGTCGAGCCGCGCCAGCATCTTGATGCGGTTCACGAATGCTTTGTGAACGACCTGAGGCACGCGACTGACGGCGTGAAGGGAACCATCGATTCGAAAGCGCACCACGCTCTCGGTGCGCTTGGGCTCGATGTGAATGTCGCTGGCGTGTTGGCCGAAGGCATAGCGCAGCATGTAGTCGACTGCGTGGACGATATGTTCGTCGGAGGCTTCGATCTCTTGGTCCGACTTCAGCCGAACGAGCTGCTCGAGGTTGCCCAGATCGATGCCGACGGAGATCTGCTGCTCGGCGCGTTGCACCGATTGGCGGAAGCCGTAAAATTCGGTAATCAGCCGCTCGATGTCGGTCTTGGACGCGATCACGAGCTCGATGCGCTTGCCCGTTACGCGCTCGACCGACTCGAGCGCCCATTGGTCGAACGGGTTGTGCGTGGCGATACGCACGACCCCGTCACGCTCGTCGATCGCCAGATAGCCGTTCTTGCGGGCGAATGGCTTCGACACCACCCGCACGGCAAACGCCGGGTCCAGCTTCAAGGGGTCGAGCTTCAGGTAGGCAAAGCCGATCAGCCCGGCCCACACTTCGCTCACGACGTCTTCGCGGATGGGCTTCTCGTCCAGCCCGCGCTCGACGAACGAATTGAACAGCTCGGCTGACGTGGGCGCGGGCAAGGCCTGAATGTTGGCGCCAGCCGCGCGGGCCTCGGTAACGCGCGCCTTGGTCAAGAACGCGAGCTGCTCGTCGGCGCGCGAGACCAAGATCGGAGCGCGCGCGGGGTCGACTACGGAGGCCGTCACGAGCGCTTTGACCAGCTCGGCGAAGGTCACGTCGGTGTGCCGCGGGCCCGGACGAGCACTGCCTCGGCGCAGCGGCAGCGGAGGGGGATTGCGCGCGGTCATCGATGGCGAGCGTAGCCGTTCTCGAACCAGCGAGGGACGCTCTATAGTGGGCGCCATGATTCCCCGCGTGATTCCTGTGCCCTGTTTGCGTGACAACTACGCCTACCTCGTCTCCGCGCCGGGGCAGAAGCAGGCGCTCGTCGTCGATGCCTCCGAGAGCGAGCCTGTGCTGCGCGCAGCAGCCGCTGCAGGGCTCGAGCTCGTGGGCGTGCTCGCCACCCATCACCACTTCGATCACGTCGGCGGACACGAGGGTATGGCGGCGGCCGTGCCCGGCATCGAGATCGTATGCTCCGAGTACGACAAGGACCGCGTGCCGGCCGTCACCAAGACCGTCGTGCATGGTGAGAGCTTCGACATCGCGGGCCTGACGGTGCGCGTGCTCTCGGTTCCCGGTCATACACTCGGCGCCGTTGCATACGTCATCGGCGACACCGTCTTTACAGGCGACACCATGTTCGTGGCCGGTTGCGGCCGCCTATTCGAGGGCACGCCAGCCCAGATGTGGACGTCGCTGAAGGCCGAGCTCGCTGCGCTGCCGCTCGAGACGCGCGTGTTCGTGGGTCACGAATACACCTTGAACAATGCTCGCTTCGCGAAGTCAGTCGACCCCGAGAACCCTGCCGTCACGGCGCTGCTCGAGAAGGCCGACGCTGCCCGGCAAGCCAATCTGCCCACAGTGCCGTCGACCATTGCTGAAGAGCTAGCGCATAATCCATTTTTGCGAGTCGGTGAGGCTGCGCTGCGGGCACGCTTCGGTGACATTGGTGATGTTGCAGTGCTGGCGGCAGTGCGCAAAGCGAAGGACGATTTCTAGCGCCGCGGCCCAGCGGTGCGGCGGGCTCCGTGGCCAATGTGGAATTCGAGCCACCAAGGAGTCCGTAGACGATGGATGCACTCATCACTGCGCATGAGACTTTTTGTGTCTGTGGTGCGAGGGCCTCGCGGCGGGCGCTCTCTCGAACATGAAAATCTGTGCCGCGCTCACACAGTGATGAGCGCCCCCATCACACCCGGACTCCTTGCTGGCTCAAAATCTCAGCTCAAATTATGGCGCCGTAATTTGCGCAATGGTGACGCCCAGCGCATGCTTGGCAATCGGGTCGAGCGCCGCTGGCTCACCCACGAAATGGTAGGTGCGGTGGGTGTGGGTCAGCGCCGCCTTGGGCTTCAGCGCCGCGGCCGGTGAGCTCGATTCGATCTCGTAGAAGCCGCCGAGCGAAGCCTTGCCCGGCTCGGTGGGGCCGTCGTTGTAGCTGTTGACGACATCACCCTTGAATGGCTCTTTCTGTGTCTCCCACATGCTGTTGACGTAGTCGCCAGTGCGGCTAGGTAGGTCGTATTCGACGATGGTCAACAGCTTGGCCGACGCGCTGTAGCTGCCTGCAAACGGGCGGGCGCGAGACGGGCCGAGACCGATCTTGCTGCGATACTCCGCGTCGCAGGAGAACAGCAGGACGCCGGCCTTCTCGTCGATGCGCAGCCGCGCTGGCGGCACCTTGCCGAAGTAGCGATCGTTCACGATCTCGCCCTGCCCTTTCGGGTCGAACGGGATGACCACGCGCGTGTCCGGCGACGGGTTGTACATACCCAGAATCCACACGCTGAGCAGACCTTTGTCTTTGGTCCACGCATTGGCGCCCGTATTGAGCAGTCGGTTCGTCGTCTTGAAGGCGACCCATTTGAGGCTGTCACTCGCCGCCAGATCCAGGCGCTTCTTCGCCTCGGCGGCGCTGATCAGCTCGACCGTGCGCGTCACCTCGATATCGAACGGCGTGCCGGCGTAGTTCTCGAGCTTCATCGCGCGCGTGAAAGCGACACTGTAGGCGGTCTTGCTGCTCACCTCCCAAGCGCCGGTTTGGAAGCTGTCCGGGGTCTTCCAGTCGCTGATCGTGAACGGCTTGCCCTTCGGGAAGTAGAGTCCGTATTGGCCCCCCTCGGGTCCGAGCCAGAAGCGATCTTCGCCGCCGTAGTTGTCGAACTGGGTGCCAGTCTTGCCTGCTTCGATGAACTTGCGAAACACGAAGCCGAGGCTCTGGCCGCCCGCCTCGACTGCGCTCGTCATCACGCGGCCCTGATACTTCGGTGAAACCGCGACGCGCCCACCGGATGGAGCGCTGAGCACGACGACATCGCCGTGCTTTTGCAAAAACGCGAGATCGTCATCGAATGACACTGGCCCTGCTTTCTTGGGAGCCTCCGGGTCCGCGCTGGCGACGGCGCTCGCGCTGGCGGGCGGAGTTACGCTCGGGAGTGCCGTCACTTCCGGCTCGAGCGGTGCCGGCGCAGCCGAGTTACAAGCCACGCCAACAAGAGCGAACAGCGCTGTCAGTCTTCGCATTTGTGAAGGGTACACCACGCGGTCAGAAACGAGGCCGCAACTGACGGGGAAGCGGTCGCAGCCATTGCTTGGGCAAGAGCGTGTCTCGCTCGGCGGCGAGGTCGACAGTCGGGTCGACCAATGGCGCCGAGGGCCTTCCGTTCAGCGAAACGTCGGCCTGGACGAACACCCCGACGTCGCGACCACGCGCCGCGAAGTCGTCGCGAACGATGTGCGCGAATTGCTGGATCATGTCCGGTTGCGCGCTCATCTGGCGGGCCTGTTGCAGAGTGAGGTAGTCGAGCGGGGCGACGTCGAAGGATTCACCGGTGCTTCGGTCACGGGCTGTCACCTCTATGTAGCCGTTCTTCTCGCTGAGCATCACGTTCCAGGAGAAGCGATAGCCCTCTTCCGTCCACAGCGCGCTGCCTGGGTAGAGCAGCGCGCGCAATGGGAACAAGAGCTGGAAGAGCGCCCACGGCAAGAGCCAGCGCGGGACGCGCAGCGCTGCTTGGGTGAGCCCGGCGTTTGATGGCAGCCATCGACTGAAAAACCTGTGAAAGAACGCAGGCGGAAGAAAAATGAGCGCGAAGGCCGACATGAAATACGGAAACATGCCCAGCTGAAAGAGGCGCGCGGTGACCAAATGGAACAGCAGCACCGCGCCATAAGCAGGGATGCGGGTGCGACGCCACGAGAGTAGGAATGGCGTCGACAGGTCGAACAGCAAGCCCGCCCAGCTCATCGCGTACGCGGTCGTTTTGTAGCCGAGCAGCGGACCAATCAAGAACACGTCGCGGTTTCGCGACAGCCAAATGGTGAGCGGCTGCGCGTGGACCAGCCAGTCGACGCCCAGCTTGGCGACACCACCGAAGAAGTACACGATGCCGATCTGAAAGCGCAGCAGCCAGAGCACCCAAGCAGGCAGCTCGGCGGTCGCGAATGGTGCGCCGCGGCGCCACGCGTCGACGGAGCCGGCGCGATGTAAGGGCAACAGCACGCACAGCACGGCGAGCACGCTGACCAGATAGTAATGGTTCAGATAGTAGGTCTTGTCGATCGCGTGCACGTAGGTGAACGAGAGCCCGAGCGTGAGCGCGCTCGCCCGGTAAGCGGCGCCGAACGCGACGCCCAACGCGCTCGCGCCCATCACGGCGAACACGACGTACATCCATGGCCCGGGTAGCGGCTTGGCGAAGTCGAGGCCCCAGAATGGAAAGAAGTAGCGCGGCTCGAGGTAGTGCTCGCGAATCCACCCGTGTGCCGCGAACCGTACGGTGGCGGCGAACAGCAGCAGGCCGAACGCAACACGGAAGAAGACCAGCGAAGACGCGTCCACTGGCTCGCTTGCGCGCCCAACCCAGCGCCGCACCGAGGATGCTAGATCAGTCGCCATCCATGTCGCTGAAGGAGATCGTCACGCCGAGCGCAGTGGCGATGTCGGCGGTGAGCAGCTTTTTCACGTCACGCAGGCGCTCGAGAGTCGTGTTCAGCACGCCGAGGTCGCCCGCGAGCGCCGTACGCAGGGGCGGCGGTATCGCCTCGAGGCTCTCTTTGGCCGCGGCAAGCGCCGACCTCAATTGGTCGTCCAAATCCGGCGAGCGATCTCGCAACAACGCGGTCAGGCCCAGACCCGAGCCGTCACCATAAGACCCCTCGAACACCGAAGTCACGCTCGCCAGCTGGGCGAACGTGTCGCTCAGCGTATTGTCCGACAGCCGCGCCTCTTCGAGCGCGGGGCTCAGACCGCCGGTGCCCTTGCTGCCGAGCAGTGGATCTTTGATCTGGGCGATGGCGAGGTCGGCGACATACAGCATCTGGTTGTAGACGGCGTCCATTGCGTCTTTGGGGCTCTTGAAGACTTCGCTGCCTTCGCCGGCGGTCGCGAGCTCGCCAGCGTGGGCGTCCCAAGCCGTCACCAGTGCGTCGATCTGGGTCGCTAGATCGGCCGCGAGCGCGCCAACGAACGAGAGCCGGTCAGCGTCGCCCACCAATTTCTCGACAATGGCGGCATTGCCGCCCTCCGGGTCGAACAGCAGATATTCGAGCGCTGGCAACCCTTTGCGCGAAGTGCCGAGTGAGCTCGGCTCGAAGGGCGGGCCGGCGGTGATTGTCTCTTCGACCGAGTCGACGTCGCAGCCGAGCTTCCAACGGATGTTGCCTTCGATGTCCTTTGCTGGACCAAACGCGAACGAGCGCGTCTGGTTCCAGGTGCGCTGCGTCTCTTTCCAGGCGGCTTGCGCCGCGGTCAGCGTTGCCTCGGACGCGCTGGCCACCAGCGCCTCGACTGCCGACTTGAAGGCATCGCTCGCTGTTTTCAGCGTGGCGTAGCTGGGTCGGGCGACGATGTCGGCCAGGTCTTTGAGAACCGCGAGCTCGTCGACGGTCGCGACGCTGTCATCGCCGCAGGCAACCAGCCCGAGACCGGCAACACCCAGAAATACGCGACGACTGAAGGACATGTCTAGAGGGACTCCAAGAATGCGAGCAGCGCGTCGCGCTCGCTTTTGTTCATCGAACGGAACGCTTCGCGCGACGCCTCGGCCTCGCCGCCATGCCACAGAATGGCTTCCGCAAACCCGCGCGCGCGACCGTCGTGCAAGAGGAAGGTGTGTTTGTTCACGGACTCGATCAGACCAATGCCCCAAAGTGGAGGGGTGCGCCATTCTTTCCCGTCCGCTTCGTAGTCCGGGCGATTGTCGGCGAGGGCCTCGCCCATGTCGTGCAGCAACAGATCGGTGTACGGCCAGATGACCTGCCCCGAGAGCTCTGGGTGATCGGGTGCGTCGCCCGTGGTGAGGCCATACGCGTGACAGGACGCGCAGCCTGCTTTTCGGAACAGATCGCGCCCATGCAAAACTGTGGGGTCGTCGACGTTGCGGCGCGCAGGAACTGCCAATGTGTGGGCGTAAAACGTGATGTTGGTGAGCTTGCTCTCGTCGAGCTCCGGGGAGCCACCGGAAATGGATTCGACGCAGGTAGCTTGCGCCTCCGAGCAATTTTGATCGGGAAACAAGCTGGAAGTGATGCCGATGTCGCCCAAAAAGGCACCCGCATTTTGCTGTAGCACGCTGGGTTGGTTGGCCTTCCATCCGAAGCGACCGATCACTTTTTGGCCGCTGAGCACGTCGGGCACGTAGTTCGCGCGGCCGCTGATGCCGTCGCCGTCGCTGTCATCCGGATCGGCCAGGCTGAGAATCGTTTCCTCCGGCAGCGCCTCGAGCAGACCGAGACCGATCATCATCGGCGCGACGCGGGGCGAGACCAGCAAATCTGCAGGCAAAGGACCATAGGCCGGCGCTTCGATGGTGTAGCTCGGCTGCCGCAAGCTGTAGCTCTCGCCGTCTTCGTAGGCGCCTGGCACTTCTTCGTAGCTGACCAGCGGCGCGCCCTCTGGCTCAACGCCGAGGATCGCGAGGTGATTGAGCTGGCCACCATAGACAGGGTCGCCCAGCGGGCCGCCGTCTGGCGCCTCACCGGGGATGCTGAGGCGCAGCAGCAGGCCCTTGAAGTCGTTGCCTTCGATAGGTGGTGAGCCTCGGCCGTCTTTGAAATGGCACGCGGAGCAATTGGTCGCGCTGTACAGCGGACCGAGGCCATCGTTGCCCTCGGCCGACGCGGGCGCCGTGACCCAGCTGCGGTTGAACAGATGATCGCCGAGCGCGAAGGTCTCGCGGCCCTCGCTGTCGAGGTTGCGAGCGGGGCGGGCAAAGGCCTCGCGCGACTCGTCGAACACAGTGGTGTCGCCACCAGACAGCTCTTCACCCGGGTCGGGCACCGGCGCTGTCGGCCCGCCAGTGTCGTCGTCGCCACACGCAGGCAAGCCGAGGCCAGCGACTGCCAGCCCCAGCAAGAGATACGAGCGCGATCGAGGGAAGCCCACGACGCTTTTCATTCGAGATTCAGCGTGACGTCGAGAGCCGTAGCGACCTCGACAATCGTGTCGGTCAGTTTTTGCAGAGCGTCCATCGCGGTCTTGATCTTCTCGCGTCCGCCGCCCGCCTCTTCATCGAGGATGGCCTGGTCGAACGGGGAGGGGATCGCTTCGATGGCGTCGATGGTGGCGGTCAAATCCGCCTTCATTTGCGCGTCCAGATCCGGGTTCACCTTCTTCACGAGGTCGTCCAGACCGGCGCCATCGTTCGAGCCGAAGCGGCCGAGATACACGTTCTCGATGCCGATCGCGTCGTTCAGGTGGTCGACGTGGGTGTTGTCGCTGAAGCAGGAGTGCTCCTCCTCCTGATCCTTCTCTTCGTAGGCGTTGTTCATGCGCTCGTTCTTCAGCTCGCCGCCGGACAAGCTGCCCATGCCGGTAAGGATCTTCTGCAGTGAGCCGCGCGGGTCGGCGTTGAACTCGGCTGCGTAGCTCTCGCCCGGCTCCCATGCTTCTTCGACCCCTTCGAGGTCGTCGACGATCTTCTCGGTCACGGCCTTGAGGTAGTCGCCGCGGCGATCGAAGTTGGGGGTAGGCGCCAGGTAGTCGGTGTGTGAGCGCAGGCCGGCGTCGGTGGGCGCTGTGTTCAAGTCCTGCCCCCACAGCAAAAACTCGACCGCGTGGTAGCCGGCGGAGAGGCTCTTCTCGTCGAGCGCTTCGTTTGCCTCGGCAATGGTCGCTTTGGTGATCTCGGGGAAGCCAGTGGGGTCGTTGATGATGCCGGTGGTGGGGTTGCCGTAAACGTAGTCGATGTAATTTTCGTCAAGCGGCCAGCCATTGAGCTCGCCCTCTTTGCCGGTCTCTTCGTTGTCGATGGGCCCGTTGTAGAAACGGAAGACCTCGCTCTGCAGGTACACTGGCCGCGCGTCGAGCCAGGCGTCTTTGGCTGCCTGGTGAGTCGCGGCGGTCGGGTTCTCGACGAACGCGTCGACCGCGACCTTCAGGGCCTGTGCTTTCTCCAGCGCTGCTTCGTAGTTGGTGTGAACGTTGGTCGAGTAGTTGGCGATCACCGGCTCGATGTCGGCGTCCGTGATGCCGCTGCTGCCGCCGCCGATGCCGGTGTCATCACCGCACCCCACAAGACCCACCATCGCGACAGCAACCGCGAGCAGGAGCGAACCACCCAATCTGCACAAAGACATCGACTCACCTCTCAGGAAGATAATGAAAGTAACTATCAACAACCGTAAGCTGAGTCAAGAGTATGTTGAACATCACTTTCAGCTTCACTAGCGTGCGCCTGCCATGACCTTCGTCGGCGGCGCACGGCCGAGCGCGCGTATCGCAGCCCTCGGGCTCGCGCTGCAAATCTGCGCCTTGGAGGCGCTGGCTGATGACGGCGAAGCGCCGGCGCCAAAACCAGCTGCCGACCCGGCACCTGTTGTTGCGGCGAGCGCGCCAGCACAAGAGAAGACCCCATCGGAGCCGATTGAAGTGAGCGTCATCGGCGAGAGCGACGATGCGCTGCAAAGGGTGCCTGGCTCGCGCACGCTCTTGAACGCGAAAGAAGTGGAACGGACCGCTCCGGTGACGACGGCGGAGCTCTTGCGCAGAATCACCAGCCTCAACGTCAGCAGTGAAGACGTTCACGGACTGCGTTTGAACATCGGGCTGCGCGGTCTCGACCCCACGCGCAGCCGCTCGATCTTGATCTTGGAAGATGGCGTCCCCATCGCGATCAACCCCTACGCAGAGCCTGATCTCTACTACTCGACGCCGCTCGGTCGCATCCGCGCCATCGAGCTTTTGAAAGGCAGCGGCGCCGTGCTGTTCGGCCCGCAGACGATCGGCGGCGTGATCAATTTCTTGACCATCGCGCCACCGGACAAGCGCGAAGCCGCGTCGACGCTCGAGCTCGGCGACTACGGCTTCTTCCACGGCTCAGCTCGTTACGGCGACGCCTACGAGTCGGCCCGCTTCGTGATGATGGCCGACTTCAGGCGCGCCGATGGTCCGCGCGATATCGGCTTTCGTGCAGTCGATCTGATGGCGAAGGCGGCCTTCGCGACCGGGCCGCGCAGCGAGCTTCAGCTGAAGGTCGCGGCGTACGACGAGATCTCGCAGTCGACCTACATCGGCCTCACGCGGGACATGTTCGAGGCCGACCCCAAGCACCCGACGATCGCGCCCGACGACGAGTTCCACGTGCGGCGGCTCGACGTCAGCCTGACTCATCGGCATCGCTTCGATGAAGAGACGGAGCTTCGTACGCTCGCATACGGCTACCTGACGAACCGCACCTGGCGCCGGCAACGTTACGATCGCGCGCCCGTCGACGGCGTCGATTACATCCGCGTCGAAGGCGACCCGGATTCGCTGCTCGGCGGCATCTTCTTCCGCAACGAGAGCATGATTCGCGACCGCCATTACCAGGTCGCCGGCGTCGAACCGGTGCTGGAGACGCGCATCGACGCTGGCGGGGTGCGTCAGACGTTGACG
>Ga0163144_10000913_pt1 | contig 69830 bp, 68 predicted proteins | sample OliLak19BULKMAT1_FD_123175 | JGI IMG/M metagenome (GOLD analysis project Ga0163144, IMG submission 123175) | Freshwater microbial mat bacterial communities from Lake Vanda, McMurdo Dry Valleys, Antarctica - Oligotrophic Lake LV.19.BULKMAT1 | ecosystem: Environmental > Aquatic > Freshwater >... | reverse complement strand
TCCAGAGCGCATGTCCATTTGTGACGTCGAGCACACAACGGATTGCACCTGCGCTGTTCTCAACCGCAATCCCAGCGGCGATACTTTCGTCATACAACATGATACCTCATTGAAGGGGTATTGCTTCTAAAAAAACTATAGCATATATATTAAAAAAAGCAATAGTAGTAGTTTTCAAACGAATCGAAAACATTGTATTTGTGAATTTCGAACATACAATCAGTGTGTTACCATATTCTCATGAAAGAATATATAAAACATACTTCAGTACTCACAATCAATAAATTTATTACTTTATTTGCTATGGTTGGATTGCTCGGGAGTCTATTTTTTAGTGAAGTTATGAAACTACCTCCTTGTGTGTTGTGTTGGTACCAGAGGATACTTTTATATCCAATCGCAATTATGGGCATTGTCGCTGTATCTAGAAAAGACAAAAAGTTTTACACCTACGTACTTCCACTTTCAGTAATTGGTATAGTGATTTCTGTGTACCACAACTTATTGTATTGGAAGATATTACCTGAGAGTGTCGCTCCGTGTATACAAGGGATATCATGCACAACAAAGTATTTTGAATGGTTTGGATTCATCACTATTCCATTTATGGCATTTGTATCTTTTGCTTTTGTTACCGGGCTTGCTGTGTGGAGTATGAAGAAGGATAGGTAGGTTTCCATAATGAATCGTCTCGGTCACACATAAAATTCTACTGAATTTTGGTGCCGGAGAGAACTCTAGCCTTACTGGCTCTGTACAGGTTTCTGTATTGAATCGTCTCGGTCACACATAAAATTCTACTGAATTTTTGTGCGACCCCGACTCCTTCGCCTTTGCTCAGTCCGTCTTTCGAGTCCTCTCTCCGTGCAACATAAAACCGACTTATGTCGGTTTTATTGTGCCGGAGAGAGGACTCGAACCTCCATGCCTTTCGACAAACGATTTTGAGTCGTTCGCGTATACCATTCCGCCACTCCGGCGTCTGCAAACTATACTAAATTAAGTTCAATTTACAAATTGTTCATTTTTGATTTTCGACTCATATGCTACCATAATCGTATGAGCCAATTCTATAACAACTCGATATTCTGGATTGAAGTCGAAAAAATCGAACCTAATCCATACCAGCCACGTCGCGAGTTTAACCAAGCGGAACTGCAAAGTCTTTCTGATTCTATCCGTCAATATGGTGTACTCCAGGCGCTTGTAGTAACTCGAAAAGAATTTGCAAAAGAAGATGGTGGTATAGGTGTACGATACGAACTTATTGCAGGAGAGCGTAGACTTCGGGCATCACGACTTGCAGGGCTTTCTCAAGTTCCTGTACTCATTAAAACAGGAGATGAATCTGATCTCTTGAAACTCGAGCTTGCTATTATTGAAAATATCCAACGGGAAGATCTAAACCCTGTTGATCGTGCTCGAGCATTTGAAAAACTTTCAAATGAATTTGGTTTTACGCACCTGAAAATCGCTGAGAAAGTAGGGAAGAGTCGTGAATATGTTTCAAATAGTCTCCGTCTCCTCGCTCTTCCGGAAGATATTTTGCAAGCACTTTCAGTCGGAAAACTGACTGAAGGTCATGCTCGGCCACTGATGATGTTAAACGACAGACCACAAGAGCAATCAGTGTTGTTTAAGGAAATCACATTCAAACGCCTTACAGTTCGTGAAGCAGAAGCGATAGCACGACGAATCGCATATGACAAAGTTCGAAAGAAAGAGCGTGCCTTCGATCCTGAAACCGTTGACCTCGAAGAAAAGTTGCGCGAGGCACTCGGTACTCGTGTGCAGATTGAAAGAAAGGAAGTCGGTGGAAAAATAATGATTGATTTCTTTTCAAACGAAGATCTTCAAAGTATTTTAACGATGATTCAGACAAATGTTTTAAAGAATCCAAACGAAGCCCTCGAACGTTTTGTGGCTGAGCATGCTGTAGAAGGGGTGCCGAGTGCTACGCCTGCTCCCGAAGAAGCGCTCATTGATGAGAGGACAAAAGAGGAAAAGATTGTGTCAGAGAATACAGAAAAAGAAGAAGATATATACTCAGTAAGCAACTTTAGTATTTAATTTTTCTTTTGTCTTTGAACCGCTGAACGTATCTTACGTTTTGCAGTCGTTGTCTTTGCGTACTCTACCCATTTCAGTGTTGGTTTTGCTCCAGTGCGTGTGACAATCTCCACGATGTCACCGTTGTGAAGCTTGGTATCAAGCGATACGAGTTTGCCATTTACTTTTGCGCCAGACATATGATCACCGATGTCAGAGTGAATTGAATACGCAAAATCTACTGGAGTAGATTCGATAGGAAGGTCGACTACATCACCGACCGGTGAGAATGCAAAAATCCGGTGTTCAAAAAAATCCTTTCGGAGCCCTTCACGAAATACATCATGATCTTGTTCTTGGGCATGATGTTCTACAAGATCTTTGATCCACCTCGGAATATCACGATTGTTTTCTACACCCACCAGTCTATTTTCGTAGCTACCTGATTTTGGAAGAAGATGTTCAATCCACGCAATACTTTCTGGAGTCTTACCTTTTTTATTTCCTGCTTTATATGCGATATGTGATGCGATGCCGTATTCGGAATCTTTGTGCATGAGTTCTGTACGGATTTGTACTTCTACAATATTTCCATCACCAGTAAACACTGTAGTATGAAGTCCTTGGTAACCGTTTGGCTTCGGAAATGCGATATAGTCTTTGATTTTGCCCGGGAGAGGTCGCCATGTACCATGTATGATACCGAGCACCCGATAACAGTCTTCGTTCGATTTTACGATAATACGAACAGCAAGCACATCATAGATTTCCTCAATATGCTTTTTCTTTGTTTGCATTTTCTTATGCAAGCTCCATACACCTTTTACTCGGTACTCAGTTCGCGCGTCTGTAATTGTCTCTTTTGCGAGAGCTTTTTTTACAGACTTTAGAAATTTCTCAATGCTCTCTACATTTTCTTCATATTTTTGCTTTAATACTGTTTTGAGAGCATTAAATTCTTTTGGATACACATAGGGAAACGCAAGATCTTCGAGTTCGCGAGAAAGTTTCCGTATACCAAGTCGATACGCGATGGGGGCATAAATTTCGAGTGTTTCAGCAGCAATTCGTTTTTGTTTTTCAGGAGGTATGTGTCCGAGTGTTCTCATGTTATGAAGACGATCAGCAAGCTTAATCATGAGTACCCTGATATCTTCTGACATAGCGACAAAAAGTTTTCGCAAACTTTCGTTGTGTCTATCTGTCCCTCGATACCGAAGTTTGCCAAGCTTGGTCACACCTTCAACGAGAAACAGGATCTCAGCGCCAAATTCTTGTTTCAGTTGTTCTTCTTGTATCTCTACATCCTCAAGTGTGTCATGAAGTAATCCTGCAGAAATAGTAGTTGCGCTCATTCCGTATTCTGCGAGAATCTTTGCAGTACTTACCAGGTGTACAAAATACGGTTCACCAGAAAAACGCTTGTGATCTCTGTGAGCGTGCTCGGCAAACAAGTAGGCTTTACGAATAAGAGCCGAGTCTTCAGGAGACGGTGAGTGAACGATAGTGAGTATATCTTCTACAGTCATATTCACATTGTATGCATTGAAACCTAAGTGTAAAGCAAAAGTCCGTCCCAACAGCATGTTGGGACGGACTTACTTATCGACCAGACTTTCTGAGTAAGTCTCGTGATGGTCCTGTTATATAAATGTTTCTCCTGGTTACAGATACAACACTGGACGATTGTGACTCATGGATATCATCTGAACGAATATTCGGATACTCGTTAGATAGTCGAGTCAGTTCGTCAAGTGAGATAGGTCTATCCGCAAGGATATTATCAATGATTTCAAACAAACTGAGAACTATAACAGGGCTCTGTACCATATATTCCTCGCTCGGGTAAGTGTTCTGCGAATACTATATATGAACTTTAAAAAAAGAAACTGGGAAATTATTGTATCTGATTGAGTTTATGTGGATTGTGGTTCGGACATGTCTTATCACTGCATCGTTCAGGGATTGTCTTGGTGCCCTGCATCATAAGTTTTCCACATGCGCCCCAGTCTCTTGCGTGTGTACAGAAATTTCCAGTCGGTTTTGCCTTGATCGCATTTTTACACGTTGGGTAGTTGCTACATGAATAGAAAATTCCAAATCTGCCACGACGCTCCATCATTTCACCATCGGCACAATCTGGGCATTTTACACCTGTTAGAAGTTTCTTTTTTGCTTCTGGATCATCTTTGAGAAATTTACATTTTGGGTATCTACTGCATGCAATAAACTTTCCAAACCTTCCATCACGTTCAATGAGATTTGCTTTTCCACATTCTGGACAGAGTTCGCCCGTGTCTTTCGGTCCCTCAATTTCTACTCCATCAATCGTTCGAGCCCCCATACAAACCGGAAACTTTTCACATGAAATAAATTTTCCATTTTTTCCTAACTTAATGATCATACTACCGCCACACACAGGACATTTCAGATCTGGATCAGCCTCGCCTAAATTAGTGATTTTATCTATTTTATCTTTTGATTTTACATCTTTCAAAAATGGTTTATAAAATTCGGAAAGAGTTTTTACATATTCACGAGTACCATTTGCAATATCGTCGAGCTTGTCTTCCATATCAGCAGTAAAAGAGTCACTAATGTACTCCATAAAATTTTCTTCCAAGAACGTGCTCACTACATCTCCAGTGTCAGTTGGAACAAGAGCACGTTGATCTTTCATGACATAGCCGCGGTCTACGATTGTTTTGATAGTTGACGCGTAGGTTGAAGGACGTCCGATACCTCTTTTTTCAAGTTCTTTTACCAACCCTGCTTCAGAATATCGTGTTGGTGGTGTAGTTTGTTTTTCTTCTGAATTGAGGTGAAGCAAGGTAATTACCTCTCCTTTTTTAAGGGGAGGAAGTTCTATATCATCTTGTCGAGCTCGTGGGTCAGCTTTGAGCCAACCATCAAACAAAATTTGTGATCCGTTTATTGAAAAATCAGGAATACTATTTGTAGTTGTATTTGCAGAAACTTTTGTACGAAGAATTTTCGCATCAGTCATCTGCGACGCAACCGTACGTTCCCAGATAAGTGCATAGAGTTTCTTTTGTTCCTCGTTGTGACCAAGTGATGTTTTTAAGATATCTGAAGGACGAATAGCTTCATGAGCTTCTTGAGCATTTTTACTTTTTTTAGAAAAAGTTCTTGGAGTAAAATATTCTTTTCCATACTTTTCTGCGACGACTTGTGTGATTTGTTTGAGTGCTGCTGTTGAGAGATTTGTACTATCTGTTCTCATATACGTGATAAATCCAGATTCGTATAGTTTCTGTGCAACTCCCATGGTTCGTGAAGGGGAGAAGCCGAGTCGAGAACTAGCGGCTTGTTGGAGTGTCGATGTGATGAATGGAGGTCGAGGTGCACGTTTTACTTCGGTTTCTTTCACATCGATGATTGACCATGATTCTTCTTGAGCAATTTTTGCGATACGATCTACTTCCTTTTTTTCTTTTGGTTCTACATCACATACGAGAGTAAATTCGTGTTTTGTTTTATTCGTAAACTGTCCAGAAAGTGTCCAAAATGTTTCTGGTTTAAATGCTCGTATCTCACGCTCACGCTCCATGATAATCCGAAGTGCAGGAGATTGTACTCGACCAGCTGAGAGGCCATAGCGTACTTTTTTCCATATGAGTCCAGAAAGGTCATATCCTACCAGTCTATCAAGTACACGACGTGCTTCTTGAGCTGTCTTCAAGTTCATATCAATAGAACGTGGATGTTTCATCGCTGCAATAACAGCATCTTTTGTTATTTCATGAAATACAACGCGCTTTGCGTGTTTTAGTTTTATCGCTTGTGCGATATGCCATGCGATTGCTTCACCTTCACGGTCAGGGTCGGTCGCAAGTATGATTTCATCAGCGCTTGCTGCAAGACGCTTTATACTGGCAACAACTTTTTCCTTTCCTTTTGAAATCTCATAGTGAGGAGTAAAACCGTCCTCTATATCAATCGCTTTTTTGTTATTTTTTGGAAGATCACGAACATGTCCGACTGATGCAACGACCTCATACTCTCCATCTAAATATTTGGAAATAGTTTTTGCTTTTGCAGGTGACTCTACAATTAATAGTTTCATGGTGGAATCAATTAGTACTATAGATATGAAAAGAATGCAAACCATTTCAACACAATTTTAAAAAAATAGTGAAGTATAAAAAATAATCGCGCACTATTTCTAGTGCGCGATACAAACTCTGTTACAAACGATATACCTGTATACCGGTATTGATGTGTACCAGCGCTCCTTCCCTAAACTGCGCGAGGGGATCTGTGACCCCTACGAACCCGATGTGAACTGCATTACAGAGGTGTCGGGACCTAAGTCTCCTGTATACAAGAACTTTGTGACCAGGCCTGATTTTCTGAGTCGTAAACTTTTCACCGGGAATGAGACTCTCGATTCTCATGATTCCTTTGGTTGTGGGAATGAACGTGTTTGTATTATCAATAAAAATAGCACTTTGTCAAGTAAGTCGGATTTCACCCATTGATTCAGTGATAATTCCTTTGATTTCCATCGCGGAGAGTAACGAGTTCGTAATATGTACAGGTAAACCAAGTGCACGTATGACAGCATCTCGCTCTTGTGGTTCTTGGAGTAACTCTACAATACGTATTTCATCAGTACTTAATGTCGAAGTATCTATTGTTTTCTTTTGTGTGTGAGTTACATCAAATCCAAGTTCCTGAAGAATATCTGCTCCGCATGTAATAGGAGTTGCACCAAGACGAATGAGCATGTGAGGGCCTTCAGAATTTTTTGAAAAGATTGAACCCGGAACAGTAAGAACCCTCCGGTTATAATCCGTTGCAAGTCTCGATGTGATCAGTGTTCCCGATTTCTGTTCAGCTTCGATGACAAGTGTTGCGTCTGCAATTCCAGCCATGAGTCGGTTTCGTTGTGGGAAGCTCCAGTTGGTTGCATGAAAGTCTGGCTCAAACTCAGAAAGAAGCGCACCTCCACTTTCTACAATCCGCTCTGCAAGTCGAATATGCGAACTTGGGTATAGAACGTTTGGATTGAGTCCAGAACCAGGTATTGCAATCGTATGCAGATTGTTCTGTATCGCTGTTGTATGTGCGACTGTATCAATACCGAGCGCAAGTCCCGAAACGATTGAAACAGGATATCCGTGCAATTCCTGAATCAGTCTCTCACAGACTTGTTTTCCGTACGGTGTACACTTTCGAGATCCGACGATAGTGAGTAGTTTCGTGCCTTCTTTTGGAAGTACTCCTGCGCAATACAGGGTCTTTGGAGGTTGAGGTATCTCACCGAGGAGCGGGGGAAAATCACTGCGTTCTAGTCTGTAGATAGAGTAGTTCATGATTTTTTTGATATACCGATGCTATAATAGAGAGTATATAATTACAATAGTCACAAAATGCCGTGTTAGATATTAAATTCATAAGAGAAAATAAAGAGATAATTGCGGAAGGTGCGCGTAAGAAACGGATTCCGTTTGATGTTCAGGCTTTGATTACGCTCGATGACACAAGACGAGTGCTCCTTACTAGTGTAGAAGAAAAGCGTGCGATACAAAACGAAATGAGCATAAAAATCGCACAAGAGACTGATGCGACAGTGCGACAAGAGTCAATCGAGAAAATGAAAGTAGTAAAAGAGGAATTGGGAGCAAAAGAAGACGAACTAAAAGAAGTGATGAAACAATGGCAGTTACTTATGGTGCAAGTTCCAAACGTTCCTGATATTTCAGTCCCAGAAGGTGAAAGTGATGCTGACAATCGTGAAGTAAAAACATGGGGAGCAATCCCAACATTTTCTTTTCAGCCAAAAAGTCATGTTGAAATAATGGAATCACTCGATATGGCAGATTTTGAACGAGGCACAAAAGTGGCAGGGTTCCGTGGATATTTTCTGAAAAACGACGGAGCACTCCTTTCTTTCGCTGTATGGCAATACGCACTCGACTTCTTTTTACAAAAAGGTTTCAATCCTTTTATAGTTCCATCACTTGTAAGACGTGAGACACTTATGGGCACAGGATACCTTCCACAAGGTGAAGATGATTTGTATAAAACTCAAGACGGAGATTATCTCGCTGGAACTGCGGAAGTTGCTACGATGGCATATTATGGAAACGAAGTGCTTCCTGAAAAAGAGCTGCCAAAAAAATTCCTTTCATTCTCACCATGTTTTCGAAGAGAAGCAGGAAGTCATGGAAAAGATGTGAAAGGACTTATCCGTGTGCATGAATTTTATAAAGTTGAACAAGTAGTGTTATGCGAAGCGAGTCATGAAACATCAGTAAAATATCATGAAGAGTTAAATCGAAATACAGAGGAGTTTATCGAAACACTAGGTATACCGTATCACACTGTGATCAACTGTGGTGGAGATCTCGGACTCGGACAAGTAAAAAAATATGATATCGAACTCTGGGTACCGCTTGAAAAAACATATCGAGAGATAAGTTCAGCATCATACTTTCATGATTTCCAAACACGTCGACTCAATATCAGATACAAAGACGCGCTTGGAAAAATAAAGTACCCTCACTCACTTAACTCAACCGCGATACCAACCCCACGAATACTTGTTTCTCTTATTGAAAATTTCCAACAAGAAGATGGAACAATCTTGATTCCGGAACCACTTAGAAAATATATGGGAGGACGCGACCGTATACGTAAGACGTAATCTATGAGATCACTGCGCTCACCACACATCCGCAGAAAACGGAATATTCGTATATTTGCAAAGGTTTTGATTGGTATCACGATATGTACAATCGTAGTTGGACTACCTGTGTTTGTAGCAAGATTAGAGTCACTTCAAATTAAGGAAGTGACGGTAACAGGTGCAACGAGTATTTCAAGTGCTGAGATAGTGGATGCAACACAAAAAATTTTAGATGAGTCATATGTGTATGTGATTCCTAAAACAAACATATTCATGTACCCACAGAATACTATCGAGCACGTACTCAAGGATCAGTTTCCGCGTATTGAGACTATAGACGTACGTGCTGGTATGAAGCGGAAGATCGAAATCAAGATTACCGAACGGAGTGCAGTGGCACAATGGTGTAAAACCGACAATCTCGATACTTGTTACTTTATGGATTCACAAGGATATATATTTGCACAATCGCCAACGTTCACCGATGCTGTATACATGGTATATAGAGGTGATACAAAAGAGATACCTATCGGTTCATCGTACCTCACGGTTGAACAATTTACACAAATCCAAGGAGTACTTGTACGACTAAACACTCTCGGTATTAAACCTATTTCAGTAACGTATATTGAAAACAATGAATTTGAAATTATGATTTCTGGTGGAGGTAGTGTACGTATGTCACTCCGCGACAATGTCGATAAAAACATATCAAATTTAGAATCGATACTTTCTGATACAAAGGCGGGAATACTCGTAGAAGAGAAGCTCACTGTGCAAAGTATAGATCTGCGGTATGGAAATAAAATTATCATACAGAAAAAAGTTGAGTAACTACTAGATCTATACGTGAGATTCAAAATCTACTAGGATATACTACACAACATATTGTCTGATAGGGTATACTATTGTATATATGAATATTCTTCTCTTTCTACCGTATTATGTAAGATGGCACTATACACGTGCACTCGATGACATGTTTCAAAATTGCAAACATTTTTTGGTGTTTGTTTTTTCTTTTTTTTCGATTGGAGCACTCCTGCAGACTTTGTTTGCTCCTTGGAAAAGACTTGGCCAAACGTACTCAGGTGGATTTGATATAGAGGATTTTTTTGGATCAGTAATCATAAATACCTTGATGAGAGTACTTGGTTTCTGTATTCGGTTTTTAGTAATTGTACTCGGGCTAATCAGTACGCTTATCGTCGGAATTTTAGAAGCATGTATTATTTCTATATGGATCTTCATGCCATTGTTGTTGCCAATTCTCATTGTGTTGAGTGTTATTAAACTCCTTGCCTTATGACATATACAGAGCTCAAAAAATTCTTGAATCCCTACAAACCGGTATTTTATCTTGAGAGTGCTATTCCGCATTCATTTCGAAGTATTACAAAAAGAGTTTTGCTTGTATTTTTGATTGTATCGTTTGCATTGTCCCTTGGTTATGTACCGACATTGACACAAGAAGCGTCAATCGTATTTTTCATATCTTTGTTTTTCTTTACATTGGTTTTTGCAAGCGACGCATTTTATTATTCGTATTATTTTGCACAAAACACAAGTCGAAACCTGTTTGAACTTGCTGAGATTGTGTTTCATACAGATGATACTGATGCAACAAAAGGTTTTGTGGAATCTCGTATTGGAAATACGATACTTACTCGATGCGGAGTAGCCCCATCAGTGTTGAGTGATTTTTTAAAACAAAGAAAACTTTTTGTACACACAAATCAGTTACATATAGAAAATAGTGACGATCTGTGTAATGGGTATGTATCTGCGTTACTACAAGCTGATCAAGAGTTCCGAAATCTACTACTCGCACATGAACTCACTGATGATCTTGTTGTACGCACGAGCAGTTGGGTTCTCGATACGATTTCATATGCAAAGCGTTATGAGCGGTGGTGGTCAGAAGAAAGACTTCAAAGTATTTCACCAATCGGAAGAGATTGGGCATACGGAGTTGCATACGACCTTGTACGATGGAGCAGACCACTCAGATTCGATCCAGGTCTTGCAGTAGAACTTCATACAGAAGAAGAAATCGATCTTGAAACACTCCTTTCGCGTTCGAAGGATGCGAACGTGCTCCTTGTGGGCGAAGAAGGATCAGGGAAAATGGAAATTCTTGAAGGTCTTTCTCGAAAGATATATCACCACAATGTCTCACCGACACTCTCTGACAAAAAAATACTTGTTCTCGATACTGTCTCGATGGTTGCCTTTTTACAAGAAAAAGGAAAGTTTGAACAAACAATCATTTCAATACTGCAAGGCGCGCATGATGCGGGGAACTTGATCCTTGTATTTCCAGACTTTCCTGCTTTTGTAGCAAGCGCTGAAGCTATGCAAACAGATTTGGTTGGTATTATTTCTCCCTATATTTCTTCTCCAAATTTCAATCTGATTGCAGTGTGTGACTTACCTGGATTTCACCAATACATAGAAAGAAATGATGCACTCAAGTCTCGCTTTGAAACAATCATGGTTCGTGATGGAAATGAAGAGCAAGTAATAAAGATATTAGAGCAAGAGATACTCAGCATTGAACAGAGCGAGGGTGTTTTTATTGTCTACCCAGCATTACTGGAGGCAGTTCAGGCATCTAAAAAATATATTGTCGAGCTTTCATTGTTCGAAAGTGCCAAAGATTTACTCTATGATGCAGTAGCGTTTATAAAATCACAAAATAGATTCGTGATTGAACCAACAGATATTCTCCATGTCATCAAAACAAAGACGGGGATTCCAACAGGAGATATTGATGCAGTAGAGAAAAATAAGTTACAGAATCTTGAGACACACTTGCACGAAAGAATCATCGGACAAGACGAAGCAATCGTCGCAATCTCAAACGCACTTCGAAGAGCGCGTTCGGGAATAGGAAATCCATCACGCCCTGTTGGCTCGTTTCTTTTTCTAGGTCCTACAGGTGTTGGAAAAACAGAAACAACAAAAGCACTCGCTGAAATATTTTTCGGCGAAAAAGTAAAGATTCTTCGTATCGACATGTCTGAGTACAACACACCCGATGCGCTGAATCGCCTGATTGGTGCGTATGATAGTGAAACACCAGGCACCCTCGCATCGATGGTCCGCGAGAGTCCATACGGCGTCCTTTTGCTCGATGAATTTGAAAAAACAGATCGCAAAGTACTAGATTTGTTCTTGCAGATTCTTGATGAAGGATTTTTTACTGATGTTTTGGGAAGAAAAGTAAGTCTGCGTAATTTGATTATTGTAGCAACTTCAAATGCAGGAAGTGAAACTATTTTTGAAATCGTGAATCGCGGAGAGTCACTTGAAAACAAAAAAGCAGATATTGTTGATACAATCGTTACACAGGGAATCATGAAACCCGAACTCCTCAACCGCTTTGATGGCATTATTGTATTCCATCCACTTACAGACTCACAACTAAAAGAAGTTGCAAAAGTTATGCTTGGAAAACTGACTTGGAGACTCAAAGAAAAAGGAATGAAGCTGGTTGTAAATGACTCACTTCTAAACTATTTAGTTTTAAAGGGTAGTGACCCAAAGTTTGGAGCTCGACCAATCGCTCGTGCAATACAAGACACCGTTGAAAAGAAAATTGCAGATAAAATAATCGCGGGAACTTTGAAGGCAGGTTCTGAAGTTGAGTTTGGTCCAATCGACCTTCAGTAACTATATAAAACAAAATACCCTCACAGTGTGAGGGTATTGGATACTATCGTGAAAATATACTCGGTCTGAAGCGAGTAGTCGGCTTTCGCACATCGTATGGAGATATCGCTCGTTCCACTCGTTCAAATTTTTGTTTTGAACCGAGTTGTATTGAAATTCTCATGAGAGCTGAGCTGATTTCCGTGAGCGCAACCTTATCGCATTGAGTGACTCCAGCTCGTAAGCGTCCGGAAGGTACTATTTCTGCAATTAAAAATTCAAACCATTGTTCGACCAAGTAACTGGAGATTCCTGGTTGGCTACTGATTGATTCAAAGCATGATACTCCATGTTTGATCACACGGAGATACAATCTCGCATTTTCAGAATTTCGACTTCTGTCACCGTGCAGTACAAAGGTGTAGGTCCGGTATGTTAATCTCTCCCATTGTGCAAAGTGTACCCCTGTAATCATGAGTAGTGCGTTCTCGATCGTCCTTACTTCGAGATTAGTGTCAGTGTCTGACATGGCTCCTCATCGGTAAAAGGTGCAAAGGTAATCTTTTTTCAGTCTACTCATTACACAGATTAAATCAAATAGAGTACTTGCTCATTCAAGAAAAAATACCTATATTTGTCTGATGGAAAAACATTCTTTCTGGAAAACATTAAAGAAACCAATACTCGTACTCGCGCCGATGGCCGATGTCACCGATGTTGCGTTTCGAACGGTAATTGCAAAATACGGCAAACCAGATGTGATGTGGACAGAGTTTGTATCTGCTGATGGACTTCTGTATGCAGATGAGAGAGGTCAAGAAAGACTCCGTAGTCACCTCGCGTTCACTCATATCGAAAAACCCATTGTCGCGCAATTTTTCTCGTCAAATCCTGTCGCAATGGAACACGCTGCACGAATCGCACTCGACATGGGTTTTGATGGAATCGATATCAATATGGGCTGCCCTGACAGAAGCGTAGAAGGGCAAGGTGCAGGTGCAGCAATGATTAAAAATCCCAAACGCGCTCGAGAGATTATCGAAGCCGCACAGCGCGGCGGTGGAGGGCTCCCAGTTTCTGTGAAAACAAGAATCGGATACAACACAAACGAACTGGAAACGTGGTTGCCGGAAATTCTAAAAGCAAATCCTGCAGTCGTGACAATCCACGCTCGAACACGAAAAGAAATGTCCAAAGTTCCCGCACGGTGGGAACATGTAGCACGAGCAGTACAAATAAGAAATGAATTACATAGCGACGCACTTATTTTTGGAAATGGTGATGTTGAAAGTATAGAAGTCGCGGAAACGAAAGCGCTCGACACGGGTGCTGATGGTGTTATGCTCGGCAGAGCAATATTTGGGAACCCATGGCTTTTTTCAAAAACAAATCAACATCCAATACCAGAAGAAAGGGTACGAGTCTTACTCGAGCATACACGACTGTTTGAGGAAAAACTTGGTGCATATAAAAATTTTGCTGTGATGAAAAAACACTTTAAGTCCTATGTGTCTGGATTCGATAGTTCGAAAGAACTTCGAGTTCACCTTATGGAAACAGAAAATGCTGATCAAGTCGAAGCGGTTATCGTTCGATATCTTGAAGGTATACAGCAATAATAATCCATTTGCCACTTCCTTTTTTTTGTTGTAGTGATACTATCTACATGAGGCGATGAAGCCTCATGTTCTTTACTTCGACGAAGGAGATAGCGAGATGGCAACACAGAAGGGGGAGCAGGACCAAGACCGTAGGACAAACAGTGATCGACGCAAAGACGTGGGACGTGCAGAAGGGGGTCGACGAGCCGTCGATTCATCGATGCACAACCTCCGACATGGTCGACAGGGTTTGGAAAGCAGGACGGTAGACACAGAAAGGGTCGCGTTCTTCGATCCCGAGGCGTGTCAAGATCACGGCTGTCATGTGACACCAGTCTTTCCGACTGAGGACTACAGCACAGTCTTTGGGATGAGTATCATCGCCGGACACCCTCGTCGACGAGACGACGATTAACCCACGTATGACTGATGAACACAGGGGCGAACTTATCATAAGTTCGCCCCTTTTCTATTGTGTTATATACTATGAAAATACTATGAAACAAAAACACTCTAGCGTGTCGGAACATCATATAGCTTTATATAGAAAGTACCGCCCATCACAATTTAAAGACGTACTCGGACAAGATCATGTTGTTACAGTGCTTGAACATGCTATAAAATCGAATTCAATTTCCCACGCATATATTTTTGCAGGTACTCGTGGTACCGGGAAAACTTCTATAGCTCGTATTTTTGCACGCGCTATAGGATCAGAAGGGAGTGATATATATGAAATCGATGCCGCATCAAATCGGGGAATCGACGATGTGCGGTCTATTCGAGATTCTGTGCACACACTTCCATTTGAGTCCAAATATAAGGTCTATATCATCGATGAAGCACACATGCTCACAAAGGAAGCGTGGAATGCATTTCTTAAGACGCTAGAGGAACCACCTTCATATGTTGTATTTATGTTGGCAACAACCGAAATTGAAAAAATCCCTGAAACAGTACTCTCACGGTGTCAGGTGTTTCAATTTAAAAAACCAAGTCTTTCTATTCTCGAGAAGGTCGTAAGTACGATTGTAAAAAAAGAGGGCAGAGAGATTGATAAGGAGGCAAGTGAGCTCATCGCAATACTTGGAGATGGATCATTTCGGGACACTCAAGGGATTCTCGATACTATACTAAGTAGTACTGATACACATATTGTTCTCGATGATGTAGCACGAATCACGGGAGCACCACGATCTGATCTCGTACACAATTTTATCGTTGCTGTTTCACAAAAGAAAACTGAAGACGCACTTATGTGTATCAATGCAGTCGTAGCTCAAAATGTTTCTATTTCAATATGGCTTACAATGGTGTTACAAAAAATGAGGTTTATTTTGTTGATCAAATATGGAGGTATTCATATGCAGCAAGTTGTAAAAAGCAGTATGGGAGAGGAAGAATATAAGCACCTTTCCGATATAACAGATAGAGAAGGTGGTATTACGTCGCTCCAGATAGTGAAGTTGTTAACCTGCTCTGAAGCAGTGCGAAACTCAAGTAAGCCAGAGCTACAGGTCGAGTTGACTGTCATTGATATGTTGGAAACTACACAAGTATAAAAGCTTTGGTATGTGTGTTTCTCTATCCCTTGACTAATACGGTGAATGGTGGTAACTTTTTAGCGTACCGTTCTTTCTCTTGCGTGCGCGTATTTTGTGCGTTTATCAAGTTATATTTGAATCTATTATGAAAAAGAGCTACACAAGCTTCCAAGCAGCGTTTTTTGTTGCTTTGAGCATCATTGTTTTAAACGCTTTTGCGTTTGCCCCGTTTGTACAAGCGGCAATTGGATCAGCCCCAGTTGTCTCTATTGGCGTTGGAAATGGTAATACGCCTGCAAATTCAGGTCCTACACACCTCGGTGTTTACAATGGGACTGTATCAGTGCATGCAACTTTAACTGACGCTGATAACGACCTTGAGACATACCACTTCCGCGTTATAAAGGATGGTGGATCAGAAGGAGATACATGTAGTTGGACTGATACACTTTCAAATCCTGAAAACCAAGGATACGCATCATCAACACTTGGAAAATCAGCATGTGGTTTTGTATTTAACCAATCTGTACTGATGAGTGCTACTGGTTTTACAAACGGTATTATCGCAAGTCTCAATACTGCTGACCTCTCTGCATTTGCTGGAGACGGTACGTACACACTTATTCTCGGAGCACGTGATTTCGCACGAAATCGCTCAGAAGTTGATTACCTCCAAGACAAGCGAGTTTCAATTATTGTAGACAGCACAGTCGTTACACCGCCAACACCAGTGACTCCTCCAACTGAAGGAAGTACAGGAGGTTCTACGACAGGTGGAACAAGTACTGGTGGTGCACGATCTGGTACACGACGTGATATCTCAGTACTAAGTTCTACTGGTCAAGTTGCAGGTGCAGCTACATCAGCGTTCAGTGGAACAAGTGGAGGATCCAGAATCGCACTTGTACGTCCTGAAGGATCTGTAGAAGGAGCAGGTGACATGATGACTATCACTGCTTTCGATGAAACAGCACCCACTTCAACAAGTATGATCAGTACATCAACAGATGATGATGATACAAAAAATGAAGGTGGATTTGTTTTCAATTGGAAGTGGATACTCGCAATCATCCTTGTGATCATTGCAGGATTCCTTATATACCGTTCAACAAGAGAAAGAAACTAATTCAACTCTAGAAGTATGAATACAAAAAAACCCCATGTGATGGGGTTTTTTTGTACATGCGTGAAATGTAGGTTTTCTGGACTGAAGCCACAAATACCCATACTGTTAGCCATGAAATAGTGTGATATTTGAACATATATATATATGTAAGTAAATATATTGACAAATATACTAAACATGCTATAATAATAATATATAAGACGCATACAAAATATATGAACATACGCCATACAACAACCGAAGATCTGTGTGTAAAACTCCAAGAGGACGTAAATGTAATCCTTTCTGATATTCGAGAGTTTATACACGACACTGAGGAAACTGAAGAGGCACTCAAGATTCACTTTGATGTTGACCTTGTGCTCGAAAACATGAATGCAAAGTCACAACGAGCAAGACACGCGGAGTTTGTTGCTCAAACAGTGAGTGATCATACTGAGCATGTATACAATCCAGATTTGTATTCATTCCGTTCTCCAAAGCAACATACAGTTTCTTCTAGTAAATTTAACAGGGCAGCAAAATTATTTTTCCGATAATATAAATCGCAAAAAAAAGCACCATTACAGGTGCTTTTTTTGTATAGTCGTAGCATGGTATCATCTAGGTATGACGCTTTCTCGGATGCTTTCAATCAGTAGATACCGGTTCTGGATATACGAACTCGGGCCGTTTGCATACGGAGTGTTTTGTGGTGCATCAGCACTTACAGTCCTCTTAGACCTAAAAGTCTTTGTATTTGCAGTATTTTTCTTGTTTCCAGCAAATCTGTATATCTATGGGATAAACGACATGTTTGATTATGAAACAGATAAGCTTAATCCTCGAAAAGTAGAATATGAAGCGCTTGTTGAGCCAAGTGAATGGAGGTCGCTCTCGATACGTATAGCACTTTTTGTAATTCCATTTTTATTTCTTATACCGTTTAGAAATTATGGCGCACTCTACTCTATGCTCGCGTTTTTGTTTTTTGCCGGATTTTATTCTGCAAAACCAATCAGGGCAAAAGCGATTCCAGTAATAGACAGTATATTTAGCGCTGGACATTATGTAGCGACTGGAGCGTTTGGGTACTACCTTGTGGGAGGTACCGGATTTCCATTCATACCACTTATAGCTGCACTGTGTTGGTCTATTGCAATGCATGCATATTCAGCTGTACCAGATATTGAGTCAGATAGTAGCGCAGGACTCAAGACGATTGCTACGACACTGGGGAAAACAGGTACACTCATCCTTTGTTTACTCTTGTATGTATCCTCTGCTGTACTCATATATTCGTTTGTTGGTGTTGTAGCAATCGTCTTAGGTATTGTATATACAGTACTCATGCTTGCTTCACTAACGATAAAAAAGCCAGAAACACTTCTAAAGCTCTATACTTTTTTCCCATACATAAACCCAACCGCAGGTATGATTATCTTTTTTGCAATACTGTTCTCTCGATTTTCTATTTTATAGTTCTGTAAGTGGTGATGGGTCCTTGATTCCTTCTATACGTTTGTATACGAGTTGAGCGGAGATCATACAGACTGGCATACCAATACCCGGGTTTGTGTATGCACCTACGTAGTAGAGATTCTTCACTTTTTTACTTATATTGTTCGGTCTAAAAAACGCTGTCTGCATCAGTGTGTGTGCTGGCCCGAGTGCTGTCCCTTTGTAGCTATTGTAGTCACGTTCAAAATCTTTTACGCAGTAATCCCGTCTGTAAATAATCCTTTTTGTAAGATCAGGCACTTCCATAACCCGTTCCATAATGGAAAGTACTTTATCTCCATACTCTTTCATTTGAACTTCAGTATAGGGAAGTCCAGATGCAATCGGCACAAGTACAAATAGGTTTTCTGTCCCATGTGGCGCTACGGTAGGATCTGTTTCACTCGGTTTACATACATAAATAGAAGGTGAGTCAGGCCATTGCGGTGTGTCAAATATCTGTGCAAAGTTTTTGTTCCAATCTGCAGAGAAAAGAAGGTTGTGATGCGTAAGACTAGGAGCGAGACCGTCTACACCTAAATACATGATAAACGCTGAAGGTGCGAGCGTCCTACTTTCCCAGTATTGTGTGCTGTGTTCACGATACTTTTCATCCATAAGTTTTGTTTCTGTATGTTCGTAGTCAGCATTTGAGATTACGATGTCAGCAGTGATTTCCTCACCACTTTCTAGTCGTACACCTTTTGCAACTCCATCAACGATCAGTATGTTTGAAACAGGTACTTCGGTACGCATAGTCACATTGTTCTTTTTTGCGATAGTTACGAGTGCCTTGATAAGTTCGTAGATTCCTCCTTTTGGATACCAAATCCCGTCAACAAAATCTACATAGTTCATGAGCGAGTATATGCCCGGAGTGTTGTATGGAGATGTTCCAAGGAGGACTGTCTGATACTGTAATACTTTCTGGAGCAATTCGTTCGAAAATAATTTGTTTACAATAGTGCTCATAGAACTAAAGAGAGGAAGTTTTCTACCTTCAGTCATCACTCGTTTGTTTACAAAATCAAAAATAGAATCATAGTTTTTATACATGAATTCTTGTTTTGAAATTTTATATTGGAATCCTCCGCGTTTTAGATGCTCTTTGAGTTTTTCGCCTGAACCTGGCTCGAGTGATTCAAATGTCGCTAGATTTTTTTCCATGTCAGAATAAAAGTCATAATGCTTATGCTCACTCTCAAGGAATACTCGATATGACGGAGCAAGCCGTTCTAGCGTTAGGTACTTTGTTATGTCCTCACCGACGAGCTTAAAAAAGTCTTCGAATATGTCAGGCATCATGTACCACGACGGTCCCATATCAAATGTGAAACCTTGTTCTGTAAATATATTTGCACGTCCTCCAAGGTGTTTGTTTTTTTCAAGAAGGGTAACATCGTAGCCCTTTTTCCCAAGTAACATTGCGGACGCGAGCCCGCCGATACCACCACCGATAATAACAATTTTTTTCTTCATGAATTATATAAATGGTTAATCATAATAGGGACACTTACTCGGATTTTTTCTGGAAGCTGGGTACGTACACGACTGCGAAGTGTGTTGTATTGTGCTTCTTCGATTTTCGTTAAAATGCGTTCGTACAACAGGGAAGCAAGCCGTACAGCGAGTTGTCCTCTTCTATGGAGTTCACCGATACCAGGGTCAGACTCACGATACAAGCGACGTGCACGAGAAACTTGAAACTTCATAAATGCAACAAATTCTGGTGACATACGACTTGTCTCGATCTCGTCAGTGACACCAAATCTCTTGAGCTCTTCTTGGGGCATGTATACTCGTCCTCGATGCGCATAATCCTCACCGATGTCTCGAAGAAAATTGGTAAGTTGCATTGCAATACCAAGCTTTTTTGCATATTCCAGAGTATGGGGGCGCTTGAATCCTATAACATACGACATGATGAGTCCAACCGTGCATGCTGATCCATACATATAATGTTCAAGCTCTTCATATGATGTGTACGTTGTCTTTTCTGTGTCTTGCATCATTGCGTCCAAAAAATCCTTACTCAAGTCAAAAGGTATTTTATACGTATGAAATACATAGCTGGCAGCACGGAGTACAGGGTTCTCAGACCCTTTTCCTTTATAGCAGTTCTTCCAGTCAGTCTGGAAAGCAGTGAGGAGTTTCTTGATATCTTCGTTATCGGTGCCTTGAGCTGTGTCTACGATTTCGTCGGGAATACGAAAAAATCCGTACAGAGCGTATGTTGCGTCACGGATCTCTCGAGGGAAAAATGCCGTGGCAAAATAATAACTTGTACCATGCTGTTTTTGGAGCTTCTTGGCTAGGATAACGTCTCGTTCAAAGTCCTCTTTCGAGTATGAAATCATTGGGTACAGTATATCAGAACTCGTTTTAATTTGAAATTTCCTTTTTTTTACGGAGGCTCAACTCTGGTTTTCCAGCGTGTTGTTCAGCCCCAAACTCGATACCAAGTTTCTGTAGAAAAGTACGCATATCTATTTTTACCTGCTCCACCTCGTCATCTCTTACTTGTTTTCGATACTCGATTTCAAGATATAGTCCGAGCCCAGTAACATCATCGAGTACAATCTCATAATCTGGAGTTGTAAATGTGTGACGTTCGTTATTGATTCTTATAAGTTCTGTAAGTCCAAGATTTTTAATAATCTCTTCCATAATTTCGAAACTCTCCATATGAGTTTCGTGTTCATCAGAGTATGACCAGATTCCATTGTTGAAGTGATCTACTTTGTAGGTGATTGTATTCTTGCTCGCTTGTTGTCGTATTCGAAACGAAGAGGTGAGCTTGCCATCGGCGTCGGGTTGAAGATTGGTTCGAAGTGGGTCACTATAGTATATATCGAGCGTATGTTTTGCTGGTGTTGCAGGGAATCGAGACAGCGCCTTGAGTGCGGTTTGCTTATCACTTTTAATCTCGATCAATATTTCAATTTCTTTCATATATCTTACATAGTATTCTCAAAATCTCTTTTTTCAAGGAGTAATGCGATTGTACCACCCATCACAACAAGTGAAAGGTATGCGCTGATGATAAGTGTGTATGACAAGGGAACTGAATCAAGTGCTCCTAACGTACAGATGAAAAGCCATGATAGTACTGAAAGTGATCCACTTACAAATGCAGTTCTTCGAATACGGGTAAAAGACGGGTGAGACAAGAAATCAGGAGTAGTGACGTATTTCCACACATATCTATCTAGGATAAAACCGTTAATAAGCAAAACTAGCATAATAGTCATTTTTGCCAAAAACTTTGTTGAGACACTATATTTCTCAATATCAGAAAGAAAAAGTAATATTCCCGAAACAATAATAACGACAAGACTGTACCAAACAGTTCTCGAAAGTATCGAGAGTGCTCGAAGTTCTACAAATGAAAAGTGTTTGTCCTTACTAAAGAAATGAAATAGTAGATCTGCAGAGAGTGCTGCCCCCATACCGATCACAACAGAAAGCACATGTACTACGGTTATAGCGGGTTTTATGGTTAGAAAAATATCCATTAATTAATTATATAGTTATAGAGCTACAGAAAAAAGGTAAAACTACTAATCATAGAAAGTTCACCTTAAATGCACAAAACCCCCTTCTCGCGATTCGAATCCGGTGAATTCTCACAAATAAAAATTACCGAGTGCGTACTCGGTAATTTTTATTTGTGGACCCTGCCGGATTCGAACCGGCGACCTCCTCATTGCAAATGAGGCGCTCTACCAACTAAGCTAAGGGCCCTTTCTAGAAACTGGTAAAAAAGTATAGCTATAAACAGCTTGAATTTCAAGTCTATACTTTTTATACACACCACTAAATTCTATAGGTGCTATACTTTTAGTATGACAACAGACTATACACATGCACGCTCAGCCCCTGTGCTTGTTATCTTTGTGAAGTATCGAGATAAGTATCTTTTGGTAAAACGCAGTGAAAAAATGTTGACCTATCAGAACCTCTGGTCGTGCCTTGCGGGTTTTGTCGATGATGAAAAGACGATGGAAGAAAAAGTTGTGTTTGAAATTGAAGAAGAGATTGGCCTCAAGCCAGAAGATATAAAGGAGCTCAAAAAAGGAGACACCTATCTCTTTCTCGACACAGCGCTTAATCGCGAGTGGATACGCCATATCTATCTTGTCGAAATCACTAATCCAAATATAAAACTGTCTTGGGAACACACTGAGATGGTGTGGGTCGCATACGGCGAAGCAAAAAACTTTGAAACTACTCCAGGGTTTACGGAAGACTTGGCAAAAGTTGCAATTTTGTAAATAGAATAATGAATAATGATAAAAAAGAAACACGATTCACATAATTTACTATTTGATATTTTGTAATTTTCTATCAACTCCAAACTCCCAACTCTAAACTTGTAATTTGCTATACTAGAAAAATGAAATACGAACACTCTGACGATCGAGTGCCTCAGCAAGCATATCACCAGCGTTCAAAAATTCTCGCAGGTGCGATTGAACACTATCAAAAAATAAAAAAAAATTCTGGATACTCTAGTCCAGAGTGTTTTGCCAATTTTCTAGACGACACCCATCTCATCACATGTATCGCAGATCTTGCAAAAGAAAAAGAATCTCACAAAGTAAAACATATGTTTGTAGTAGGAATCGGGGGAGCAAATCTAGCCTCAAAAGCAATCTACGATGTGCTATATGGGCACACACAGTCGGTCAAACAACCAAAACAAAATGTAGTGTTTCTCGATACTGACGATGAGTCTATGCACGACGAGCTACGTGAATACGTGGAGTCTTTTAAATCAAAAAAAGAATATATCGTAATCATAGTAAGTAAGTCAGGTGAGACATTGGAAACCATAACCAATGCAAAGCTCATTACAGGAATACTCGAGAAAAAGTTTGGCTCGTCCAATGATAGGATTATCGTAATAACAAAACCCAACTCACCACTCGCACACAGCGCAGAAGAAAGTGCTATAACGACAGTGCTTACCCCAGAAACACTCTCAGATAGGTTCTCAGCGTTTTCACCTATATGCGTTATCCCTTTGGCTTTTCTTGGTGTTGATATTGAAGGCTTTTTGAGTGGCGCGCGTACCGCACGAGATGAGTCACTCAATATTGATATACATCAAAACCCTGCTGCACTTTCTGCATGTTCTATAGATTTTCACGCAGAGGGTGGTGCACGAATTATCGATTTATTTTATTTTGTGCCCGCACTCAAGACTCTTGGTGAGTGGGATAGACAGCTCATTGCAGAAAGTCTTGGAAAGAATACTACTCGCGACGGTGTCGCACTTGGAAAGACAGTTACACCAGTGGTTTCAGTCGGCACCACAGATTTGCATTCTATACTTCAGCTTTCTCTCTCAAACCCACTCGGACGATTTACACAGTTTATAACTTCAGACGAAGCATTGTCACATGACCCGATGGATACGAGTGTATTTGATACACTTATTCCAACTACAAATGCAAAAAGCACTCATGAGATAGTCACTGCAATCTATGAATCTGTAAAACAGTCGTACCGTACACAGAAAATGCCTCATGTCGAAGTGGGACTCAGTGATGTGAGTGTGAGGTCGCTCGGAGAGTATATGATGTTTAGTATGATGAGTACTGTATTTGTCGGAGCATTGTGGAATATTGATACATTTACTCAACCTATGGTGGAAGCATACAAAACCAAAGCTCGTGATATATTAAGTAAGTAATACTATGAATATTATATTTGATATAGGAGGCACAAAGACACGTATCGCTCGAGCAAGGACATCGGAGAGTTTTGATACACCTATTATTTTTCCTACCCCACAGAGTTATCACGATGGTCTCGCAGAGATAAAAGACACGATACTCAAGGTCTCACAAGGTGAAGCAATAGGACATATCGCAGGCGGTATCACAGGACCGTTTAATGAACAGACTCAGACACTGATACAGAGTCGCAACCTCCCACTGTGGGTAGACCAGCCACTTGCACGAGAATTGAGTGAAGTCTTCCATTGCCCTGTCAGCCTTTCAAATGATTCTGCTATGGTAGGTCTCGGTGAAGCTGTATACGGAGCAGGTCGTGGGTACTCGATCGTCGCATACATCACGGTAAGTACCGGTGTGGGCGGTTCGCGTATTGTAGAAGGGAAGCTCGACGAACGTGCTATCGGCTTTGAACCAGGTAAGCAAATTATGAACGAAAAAGGGGAGACACTTGAGGATCTAATATCAGGCAAAGCAATCGAAGCAAAAAAGAACATGATGCCAATCGAGATTACGGATGTTGCTTTTTGGGATGACATCGCACGAGTACTTGCACAGGGACTGAACAATATCATAGTCAGTTGGTCACCAGACGTCGTGGTGCTTGGAGGATCCATGATGAACAACATAGGTATCTCAGTAGAAACTACTGAAAAATATGTTCGTGAAATGCTCACTATATTTCCGACACTGCCTGTGTTTAAGAAATCAGAACTCGGTGACCTTGGTGGGCTCTATGGAGCTCTTGCATACTTGCAACAAAAGTCGTAATCTTGTTCTCATGTCATTTTTTAAAAATATACTGTTTCGAAAATTATTAGAGTCAAAGATGAAAGACGTTCCGGCAGACCAGCGCGACATGATCATGGGGATGATCGAAAAAAATCCAGATTTTTTTGAGAACGTCGCTAAAGAAATTCAAGAAGAAATTGCAAAAGGCAAAGACCAAATGGCTGCAACCATGGAAGTTATGCAAAAGCATCAGGAAAAGCTCAAGGAACTGACAGGAAAGTAAAATACAAAAATAAATCGCCGACTACATGCTGTAGTCGGCGATTTTGTATTCAATCCCAAAACTTTCTTCCTCGGTGCTGTTTTCCATACATACGCGCGATGAAATCTCGCGACTCATCAAACGCAAACGAGATAAGTATGCATGACAGATCAAGCACATTTGCTATCCATTCACTAACTTTTTTTTGCATTCCTGCTCCGGTGAAAAGTGTGGTATATCTAAAAAAGATTATACTATGTTTATACATATAGTCAAATATTAAAAACTATTTTACGTATAGAGTAATGCAGAGAGTCCGAGGTCTATCTGTGCTAGCATATATGCATATGAATCCGAGCACTTACAACTGGTATAGCACGCTTTTGAAACCGAGTTGGGCACCACCCTCCTTTCTGTTTGGTCCAGTGTGGACAGTGTTGTATGCGATTATCGCAGTGACTTACGGCACAGTTTTTTATAAAGTGTATACAAAAGAGCTCCCCGCATTCATCGCATTACCATTTGTATTAAATCTCATTTTTAATTTCTCTTTTACTTATTTCCAATTTGGCCTAAAAAATAATCTCTTTGCATCAATCGATATTATTCTTGTGCTGATCACGCTCGTCTGGGCATTATTTTCTCTTTATCAATTTTCACTTACTAACCACATCGAAACTGGCTCTCCAAGCCTTGCGTGGATTATCTATGCCAACATTCCATATCTCCTCTGGGTTTCTTTTGCAACAGTATTACAACTGACGATAACGTGGATGAATAAATAATCATGTACATACTCTATGCATTGATCGGGGCGATTATGGCAAGTGTAGGAACGATATCTGCCAAACTTGGTCTCAAGGGTGTTGATCCAAATCTCCTGACAGCGATACGGGGCATCATCATGGCAGTTATCGTCACTGGTGCAGCACTCTCATATGGTAAGATTTCTATGCCAGCACTCCAGTCACTCTCAAGTAAACAATGGATCTTCGTCACCCTGTCTGCAGTAGGCGGTGCACTTTCATGGATATTTTTCTACCAAGCCCTCTCTATCGGACCCACGGTCACCGTCACAGTCATAGATAAGTTTTCTATCGTACTGACCGCTATCCTCGCTGCAATTGTTTTGTCTGAAGGTGTTACTCTACAAGTTGGTATTGGGCTTGTACTCGTATTCATTGGTACACTACTAGTTTCAGTCCCGTGGACGAAGATACAACATTTTTTTATTGGGTAGGATGATTAGAGTTGGACAGGGAAGTCATGGACACTATGTAAATAGTTCTTCCTAAAATGGTGAGTTTTTAAAAATACAAAGGATACATCTCGAGTAGTTACAATGAGTTGTGTATAAGGACTTCTTGATCACTTTATATTCAAGATTAAGTTAACATTGTACAAAAGAGACCATTTAACACACCACGTTGCCCTCATATCTGTAAATTATACTAGTGTTTTGCAAAAAACTAACATAAGCATACACTGTATATATGAGTATCGAATATAGAAAAACAGAAAGAATTGTAAAAGGCTTTGCCAACCACAATCGTATGAGGATATTGGAACTTCTAGACAATAAGCCAGAATTATCTGTTATAGAGATTTCTGAGATATTGAAAATGGGGTATGAGAATACTTCGGATCATATTCGCAAAATGGCGGTAGCTGGCTTGTTGATGAAAAGAAACTCAGGCCCTAGTGTCCTCCACAAACTCACCCCACGTGCCAAGTTTATACTAGTCTTTTGCAAAAAACTGCAATAGAGATATGTTATTGCAACGCAGTTATTGTTGGGAATTATTACAGTAATAATATGAAAACGAAATATAGAATTCGATCGAAGGTGTGGTTGTATCCAGTCATGGTAGGCTGGCACTTCGTTGGTTTACCTAAAAAGGAGTCCGAAGAAATAAAGAAAACATTTGGAGTGAAAGCAAAAGGATGGGGTTCGATTCCGGTCCTCGTTACACTTGGAAAAACTACGTGGAACACATCTATTTTCCCTGACAAACAATCTGGCACGTATCTACTACCACTCAAAGCAAAAGTTCGAAAGGACGAAGGATTGCTTGTGGATGATATTGTAAGAGTCGCGGTCACCATTCTTCTGTAATTGTGAATAAAATGGGAAGGAGTTATTAATATGGGTCTGGTATAATTGTAAAATGCAAAATAGTGATATTTCTAAACAGCCGTGGTCTGTAGATGTTTCTGATATTTACTTAGGATTACATACAAGTGCTGAGGGACTTTCTCGCGAGGAAGTGACTGGGAAAGAAAAAAGATTCGGAAAAAATATATTTCAGTCGCATGAAAAAAAAAGTGCTATGAGTATTTTTGCGAAACAGCTTGCAAGTCCTCTTATCTTTATTTTAATTGCTGCGGGTGTGGTCACAGGTCTACTCAAAGAGTGGGTAGAAGTGTCGATCATCAGTCTTGCTGTACTCGTAAATACACTGCTCGGTTTCTACAGGGAATACCACGCAGAGACAACTCTTGAAAAACTGAGCACCTACATCAAAGACAGAGCGATAGTGATCCGAACAGGCAAAGAACAGGAGGTTGATTCGTCGATGCTTTTTCCCGGCGACATCTTGAAGCTTTCGTATGGAAACCGCATACCAGCAGATGCGCGACTTATAGAAACAAACAATCTAAGCGTCAATGAAGCTATTTTGACAGGAGAGTCAGATGCAGTGCAAAAAAATATTGGCATTTTGGCTGTATCTGCGGAAGTCGCAGAGCGAAAAAATATGGTACATGCAGGGACTCTTGTGGTAGACGGCTTCGCACGTGCCGTTATTACAGCTACTGGTAATAACACGGAAATAGGGAAGATTGCCGGACTCGTTTCTCAGACCAATCGCGCAAAAACTCCAATTCAGAAAGGGGTCGAGAGACTTGCGTGGATTATCTTTGCCGTTGTTATATTGATCGTTACAGCTATCTTTATACTTGGTGTGTTTCGAGGACAAGATTTTTTTGAAATGTTGATTCTCTCTGTAGCTGTATCGGTAGGTGCTGTGCCCGAGGCTCTCCCAATCGCACTTACCGTTATCCTGTCTATTGGTGCAGAGCGCATCGCAAAGAAAAAAGGAATCACGCGGACACTTCTTGCAGCTGAAACTTTAGGGTCGACGACCCTTATCATGACAGACAAAACAGGTACGCTCACTGAAGCGAATATGAAACTAGTGGGAGTACATACGACAGAGGAGCTTATTTCTGGAGAAAAAAGAGATGCGGATAACAAAGCCTTACTTCGGGCTGCGCTCACAAATGTAGACGTGTTTGTAGAAAATTCAGACGATCATATAGACGTCTGGTCTTTTAAGGGAAAGCCTTTTGAAGTAAATATAGTGAAAACAGCCAGAGAGCAAGGAGTTGATATTTCATCAATAAAGCAAGGTTCGTCTTCTTCGATTTTAATTCCTTTCAATTCTTCTCATAAATTTTCAGTCTCTCGAAACGAAAACGATTTCACTATAATGGGCGCTCCGGATATATTGCTTGCACGCTCGAAAATAAGTAAAGAGGAGTTTCTTGTTATCGAATCATGGATAGCGCACGCAAGTAGTGAGGGTAAGAGGTTGATTGCGATTGGTTCAGTCAAATCTCTTCCCGACACACTCTCAATACATGACGTGCAGAATATTTCTTTCTTGGGAATTATGGCTTTTCATGATCCGATACGAAAAAATGTAGCCAAGGCTATCGATAGGATACAAGCGCTTGGTACCAAGATAATCATGATTACAGGTGATCTAAAAGGCACCGCACTTTCTGTTGCGAACGAGCTTGGTTGGAATGTCTCTGAAAAACATGTCTTGACTGGCCACGATATCAAGTCTCTGAGTGATGAAGATTTAATCCAGATTATTCCTGAAAAAAGAATTTTTGCGCGCGTGACTCCGGAAGATAAGCTTCGTATTGGATCTTTGTACAGACAACTTGGAGAGGTGGTGGCGATGACGGGTGATGGGGTAAATGATGCACCCGCTCTCAAAGCTATGGATATTGGTATTGCGCTCGGGTCTGGGAGTGATGTTGCAAAAAGCGCAGCAGACCTCATACTGCTTGATGACAATTTCGAGATAATCATAGCAGCAATAGAGGAAGGCCGTCGTATCTTGGTCAATGTCCGCAAAACATTTGTGTACCTCATGTCCAACTCACTCAATATGGTGTTCGTTATCGGGGGAAGCTTGATTTTTAATATGGCGATTCCTTTGACTGCTCTCCAGATTATCTGGATTAACTTGTTCACCGGTAGCTTGCCTGCACTCGCGTTTGCGTACGATGATGATTTTGACCACGAAAAATCTTCGAAGAATAACCTGAAATCACTATTTACCCGAGAGGTAAATATCCTAACTTTTGGGATAGGAACAGCTTCTTCACTTCTTTTGTTCTTGATGTATTACCTATTGATAGATTTTGGTTTTGAAATAGCTCTCGCGCAATCGATACTATTTGCTTGTGTTGGTTCGTATATTTTAGTTATTGCATTTTCATTTCGTAGCTTACACAAATCACTATTTTCTTATTCAGTGTTCTCAAACAAAAAACTCAATCAAGCCGTTGCTTTTGCCGGTTTCTTACTTGTAGGGACAATTGTTATTCCGAGTGCCCAATCCGTCTTTGGACTCGCACCAATACCGCTCGTATGGTTGTGGTTTATTGTAGGATGGCTAATCCTAAATGTTTCTCTTGTTGAAGGAGCTAAATTTTTGTTTAGAAGAAGTGTAAAAAAGTCACATTGATAGAGTGAGGTAGGTTCAGTTATAATTATGTAGAAATGTTTTATGTAAAGCATTATAAATAGTTTTAAATATATACACACATGAAAAAATATATTGCAGAAGCTTTGGGTACATTCACGCTTGCTTTCGTTGTCGGACTTTCTATTTCTGGATTGTTTCCAGTACCTACGCCAGTTCTCGCAGCGTTAGTACTCGGTTTGTTTGTATATTCTATCGGTCATATATCTGGTACTCACATTAACCCTGCTGTTACTATCGGCGCGTGGTCAATCGGTAAATTGAGCCCGAGCGATGCAGTAGGGTATATCGTTTCGCAATGTATCGGTGGATTTATCGCGTTGTTGCTACTTTCTATGACTGGATATTCACCAGTGTTAAGCGTATCGGGAGATATCATGATTGGGCTTGCAGAGTTGTTGGGAACATTCTTTTTTACATTTGGTATTGCTTCAGTGATATTTGGAAGAACTCCAAGTCAGATGTCTGGTTTGGTAATAGGGGGATCTCTCCTACTCGGTATTACAATCTCTGCGCTTCTTGGTGCAAACGGAGTACTCAACCCTGCAGTCGCTTTGGGTATAGGATCTTTTGGGTTGATGTATGTACTTGGTCCTATAATTGGCTCAGTACTCGGTATGCAAGCGTATAAATATTTAAATCAATAAATTTTTAGGCAAATTATATTAAAGAAAAAAAATTAGTCTGGTGTACGTATTTAAAGTTCTGAAAAAAGAATTTTATAAGACATGTAAATTGTGTTTAAATCTGCTATTCTGTCTCTCTATGTCACTATCCATCGGAATCGTAGGTCTACCGAATGTTGGGAAATCAACATTATTTAACGCACTGACAAAAAAGTCTGTGCCTGCTGAAAACTATCCATTTTGTACGATAGATCCATCTGTCGGTATTGTTCCCGTGCCTGATGACAGACTCTATACACTCGCTGATTTTAGTAAAACACAAAAGACGATTCCTGCAGTCGTTGAATTTGTCGATATTGCCGGTCTTGTAAAAGGAGCATCAGAAGGTGAGGGTCTTGGAAATAAGTTTCTTTCAAATATCCGTGAAGTAGATGCAATAGCAGAAGTCGTGCGTATTTTTGAAGACGATAAAGTGATCCATGTTGCTGGACGTATCGACCCACTTTCAGATATTGAAGTGATCAACTACGAACTTATCCTTGCTGACCTGCAAACCGTTACGAAGCGACTCGAAGGGCTCGGACGCGATGTCAAAAGTGGAAACAAAGATGCGCTTATGGAGCAAGACATGCTCACCAGAACAAAAGAAGTGCTTCTCGCTGGGAAACTTGCTTCTACAGTAGTACTTACTGAAAAAGAATCTCCGATGATGAAGGGGCTCCACTTACTTTCGATGAAACCGATACTATACGTGCTCAATAAAAAAGCAGGAGGAAAAAACCTTGATGAAATGAAAGACCCACGATGGGATGCGTTGCTTGCATTCCTTCAGGATAATGCACTCCAGTATACGGTAGTAGATGCAGGTATCGAACACGAGCTCAAAGATATGACGAGTGCAGAAAAAATCGAAATGAAAGAAGGGTTGGGAAGTAATACCGACGGTATCGACGAACTCATCCGTGCAGGATACAAAACTTTGAAACTCATGACGTATTTCACTACGGGTGAAGTAGAGACTCGCGCATGGACAGTGCCTATCGGTGCGACAGGACCAGAAGCAGGAACTGCAATCCATACTGATTTTAAAGAAAAATACATCCGTGCTGAAGTAATAGAATGGAATAAACTCCTTGAAGCTGGTTCATTTGCATCCGCTCGAGAAAAGGGTTGGCTTAGAACTGAAGGGAAGGAATACATTGTAAAAGATGGAGACGTGATTGAGTTTAAGATATAAACAAAAATACAATAATTATTATCTGTGTATATAAAAAAGTAATTGAATTAAAAATACATGAGAGTACAATTACCATATGGAAACAACAACACACAAATCAAACGCAAAAGATTTCTTTTTACAATTGGGTGCGGTTATCACCTTGTATTGGGCGACAGGACAAGTGCTCAGTTTGTTACTGACTGTTATCAACAAAGCGTTTCCAAAAGTAAATGAATATTCTAATTTTGGATACTCTGGATCAATTAGCTTTCCGGTAGCATCACTGATCGTGGTGTTTCCATTGTATGTATTTCTTAACTACTTTATAGAAAAAGAATGTTTAGTTAATCCAGAAAAAAGAGAATTGAGTGTTCGAAAATGGCTCACTTATATCACACTCTTTCTATCTGCGGGTACGCTGGCGGGATCACTTATCTATGTAATCTATTTGTTTCTCGATGGGCAAGATATTACGACAGCTTTTTTACTCAAAGCCCTCGCGTGGTCAGTAGTGTCGGGGATGATATTTGGCTACTACATTGAGGATATACGCGGTAAACATACAAACCAAAGTAGAAAAGTATGGACCGGAGTAGCCACACTCCTTGTGATTGGATCAATCCTATTTGGTTTTATGGTAATCGGCTCACCACGAACCCAGCGTCTTCAAAGATACGATAATCAGAAAGTTTCTGATATTCAACTCATACAAAACAGAATCTCTGACCATTGGTCAGAAAAGAGAGTTCTTCCGGCAACCCTTGCAGACTTATCAAACACGTATTCATATGCATCGGTACCACGTGACTCTCAAACAAACACTGACTATGTCTATACAATAAAAAGTGGAACAACTTACGAACTGTGTGCTGTATTTAATAGAGATAGCGACCCGAATTCAAATACTAACCGATACTCATACGATAATCTAAATCTGTGGACGTATAAAAAAGGAAACTATTGTTTTGAAAAAACAATCGACGTCAACACATATCCAATGAAAAAAGAGATGGGTATATAAATATCCATAATCAGATAGTAAAAAACGACTTACGCTTTCAGTGAGTCGTTTTTTGTTGTAGAATGCAAAAACTATGAAGCGTTATGATCATACAAGAATAGAGAAGAAAGTGCAGAAGCAATGGGTTGAAGATGAAATATACAAAGCTTCTAACACTTCCAAAAAACCAAAGTACTACGCACTTATGGAATTCCCTTACCCGTCAGGTGATGGTCTCCATGTAGGACACGTGCGTGGTTTCACTGCGATGGATATCATTGCGCGTAAGAGACGTGCAGAAGGGTATAACGTTATGTATCCAATCGGTTGGGACGCATTTGGACTCCCAACAGAAAACTATGCTATCAAGACAGGACTCCAACCATCACTCATCACAAAGCGCAATACAGACAACTATCGAAAACAGTTTCAGTCACTCGGTATGTCGTTCGATTGGTCTCGTGAGATAAACACCACTGACCCAAAGTACTATCACTGGACTCAGTGGATCTTTTTGCAATTTCTAAAACACGACCTTGCATACAAAGCGCGTATGCCGATCAACTGGTGTCCAAAAGACAAAACTGGTCTTGCAAACGAAGAAGTTGTGGATGGTAAATGTGAGAGATGTGGAACTCCTGTCGAAAAAAAAGAGAAAGAGCAGTGGATGCTTGCGATTACAAAGTATGCGGATCGTCTCGATAAGGATCTTGATGAAGTAAACTTCTTGGACAAAATAAAACTCCAACAAAGAAACTGGATAGGAAGGTCCCAAGGAGCTGAAATTAGTTTTCAGTTGAAAGTTAATAGTTTTGAGATTGAAAATACGCCAAAAATAGCTAGTAACGAGACCATTATTACAGTGTTTACAACTCGACCAGATACCATTTTCGGTGCCACGTACTTAGTTGTCTCACCGGAGCATCAACTCTTTAAAAATAAGAGTTTAAAAATACTAAATAATGATGAAGTAGATGCATACATTCTACAGGCTTCAAAAAAGGATGAACACGAAAGAACAGATGATGGAAAGGAAAAGACAGGAGTAGAACTCAAAGGTGTCACTGCCATCAATCCCGCTACACATGAAGAGATTCCCGTGTGGGTAGCTGATTATGTGCTCGGAGGGTATGGTACAGGTGCAATCATGGCAGTGCCAGCAGACGACGCTCGCGATGAAGAATTTGCACTTAAGTACAATCTGCCAATTGTGCGTACATATACAAAAGCGGGGATGACTGATTTTGGTAGACCAGTTACCAGATTCAAGCTTCGAGATTGGGTATTCTCTCGACAAAGATACTGGGGGGAACCGATTCCAGTAATACACTGCACAACGTGTGGAATAGTTCCGGTGCCTGAAAAGGATTTACCTGTTTTGCTCCCAAAAGTTAAAAAATACGAACCAACAGACAATGGTGAGTCACCACTTGCAGACATCAAATCATGGGTCAATGTGAAATGTCCGACATGTAAAGCGCCTGCGAAACGAGAAACTGATACGATGCCAAACTGGGCAGGATCTTCGTGGTACTTTCTACGATACATGGACACAAAGAATACAAAAGCATTTGCTGGCGAAAAGGCGATCAAGTATTGGAATCAGATTGACTGGTATAACGGTGGCATGGAGCACACTACGCTCCATCTATTGTATTCTCGCTTCTGGCATAAGTTTTTATTTGACCTTAAGCTCGTTCCAACGTCAGAACCATATCAAAAACGCACATCTCACGGACTCATACTTGCTGATGGAGGTGAAAAAATGTCCAAGTCAAAGGGAAATGTTGTAAACCCTGATGAAATCGTAACACGTATGGGTGCCGATACACTCAGACTCTATGAAATGTTCATCGGGCCGTTTGATCAGGCTGTTGCATGGTCACAAAATGGTATTGTAGGCCCCCGACGTTTTATCGAGAGACTCTGGAAACTGCAAGAGAAGGTAAAACCAAAGAGTGCTGATTCAAAACAGACCATCACACTCCTGCATGTAACTATAAAAAAGATACAAGATGATATTGAAGCAATGAGTTTCAATACTGCAGTTTCAACACTTATGATATATGTTAATGAAATGGAAAAACTTGAATCAGTTTCGAAAGAAACATTTGGAATATTTTTACGACTGTGCGCTCCTTTTATTCCGCATGTTACAGAAGAATTGTATACAATGATAGGGAATAAGAAGTCTATTCATAGTGAATCGTGGCCAATATGTAATGAAACATTGCTTGTAGCTGACACTGTAAAAATAGTTATACAAGTAAATGGAAAGACACGCTCAACCATAGAGTTATCGAGAGATACTGATGACATTGCTGTGCGTGATGCAGTGCTTATGTTGCCAGAAATTAATAAATGGGTAGGAAATAATGAGATTGTGAAGATTGTATATGTCCCAAACCGACTTATAAACTTCGTAATGAAGCACTCTTGACAAGAGCTTGACTTATATCTCTGAAAGTGATAAAACTGTGTCATACCAAATAAGAATTACCAAATATAATCAGCTTTATAGCAAATATATGAGTCAGGCAGTCACTATCAAGTTCAAGCCAAAACAAGTCACAAAGCGTCTCCTCGGAGTGCTTTCTGACCGTGGACGAGATGTTATTGTGCGTCGCTATGGTCTTGATGATTCAGGTAAGAAAATGACTCTTGAAGGCATTGGAAAGAAGTACGGTATCACTCGTGAGCGGGTACGTCAGATTGAGAATCACTCGATCATGACTATCCGTAAGTCAAAGGATTATACGAAAGACCGACCTGCATTTGACCAACTCAAACAATACGTCGAATCTCTCGGTGGTGTTGTCTCTGAAGAAGACCTTTTGAATCACGTAAGTAAAGATAAGTGTGTTCAAAATCACGTACACTTCATGCTTGTGATTGGTGAAGAGTTTACAAAAGAAAAGGAGGACGAAGACTTCAAACATCGATGGCATGTAGATAAGGATCTTGCTTCGAATATCCATGGATCACTCAAGAAACTTTACGGAAGTCTGTCAGACGACGAACTTGTTGTAGAGGCAGATATGATTAAAAACTTCCTTGAATACGTTGAAGATGTGTCAGATAAGTATAAAGATGATGAGGTGACGAAACGATGGCTCTCACTCTCACGTAGAATCAATAAAAATCCGCTTGGTGAATGGGGTAAAGCAAGTTCGCCAAACGTAAATGCAAAGGGGATGCGCGACTACGCTTTTCTTGTTATTAGAAAGCATGGTTCACCTATCCACTTCAAGGAAGTTGCAAAGGCAATCACTCAGTATTTCAATAAAAAAGCTCACGTAGCGACAACTCACAACGAACTTATCAAAGACCCACGTTTCGTACTTGTAGGACGAGGACTCTACGCACTCGCAGAATGGGGATATATGTCAGGAGTAGTAAAAGATGTAATTAAGAAAATTCTTGATAAGAACGGTCCACTTACAAAGGAAAAGATTATAGAGAAGGTTATGAAAGAGCGATACGTAAAAGAAAATACAATCCTCGTGAATCTCCAAAATCCAAAGTTTTTCAAAAAAGATAAAGATGGAAAATACTACTCAGTAGAGTAGATTCAGGAAGAACAATGAATAGCGAATATTGAATAATGATAAAAACGGCCTTCGGCTGTTTTTTCGTAATTCATCTTTCCTTATTCATCATTCATCTTTTATTTGTTAGAATAAAAGTATGTTCGATCAATTTATAGCTCTCTTTCTCCAAGGTCCGTTCCAATCTGTATTCGGAGCACTGTTTAGATTCCTTCCAGTATGGATGCCGTTTTTTATGTTTGCAGTTTTTTATCAAGTCTGGATGCGATATATTAGAACCAAGTATCTCCACGAACAAGGCACAATATTGCTTGAGTTTAAAATCCCTAAAGAGATGTTCAAGTCTCCTGTAGCTATGGAAATAGTTCTGGCGGGACTTTCTCAACCAGGAGTCGGTTCGTATATAGATGTGTTCTTTAAGGGTCGTGTACGTCCATGGTTTTCTCTCGAACTTGTTTCAATCGGAGGACAGGTACATTTTTTTATGTGGACTCAAAAAAAGTTCAAAAATTTTATTGAATCCCAAGTCTACTCTCAGTTTCCAACAGTAGAAATTCACGAGGTGTCAGACTATGCACTTCAAACCGTATATACACCAGAGGAGATGAAAATGTGGGGAATGCAACTAAAGCTGACCAAATCAGATATCATTCCGATTAAGTCATATATTGATTATGGAATGGATAAAGATCCTAAGGAAGAATTTAAAATTGATCCGATTACCCCGATGCTTGAGTATCTCGGTTCACTGAAGCAAGCAGAGCAAGTGTGGATTCAAATATTGATACAACCACATCGCAAAGAAACACTGAAAGACGGTAGGCTTCAAACAAAGAATGACTGGAAGGCAGATATGAAAAAAGAAGTTGAGAAGATAATGAAAGATTCACTCGTTAAGCCTGAAAAAGACAAACCACCAACACTCGGTGGGCTTTCTGAGACACAGAAAGATACTATCAATGCAATGCAGAGATCAGTAACCAAGACACCATTCGATACAATGATTCGTGGAATCTATATTGCTCCAAAAGATAACTTCAATCCTGCAAATATTACAGGGCTTACGGGTACGTTTAAGCAATACGGATCAGGGAATCTCAACGGCTTTGCTCCAAACTTCACAACGAACTATGACTATCCGTGGCAGGACTTTAAGGGTCGACGTGAGGAAAAAGGAAAGCGTAAACTTTTTGATGCGTATCGAAGACGGTCTTTCTTTAATCCACCATACAAAAACTTTCACGGAAGACCGTTTGTGCTTACGACTGAAGAACTTGCAACTATCTATCACTTCCCAGGTCAAGTAGCTTCAACACCTACATTCTCACGTATTTCGTCAAAGAAAGCAGAAGCACCTAGTAATCTTCCTTTGTAATTTGTATGACTAGAAATATCAAACCGTATCTTGTACGTGTACCAAAAGTTTTATGGGTTGAACGAACCAAGAAACAAAGATTGTTTGAGTTTTTTGGTTTCGTACTGATGGCACTGGTACTTGTGCAACTCATCGTATGGACACCACCTTCAACTTTTCCAGACCTTACCACGATCAAGATTAAAAAAGGTACTACATTAAACGAAGCTGCGATACAGCTGAACACAGCAGGGTATATCAAATCACCACTTTCATTTAAGGTGTTCGTAACGCTTTTCGGTGGGTCTACAGGAGTTGTTGCAGGTGACTATTTTTTTGCTAAAACACAGAGTGTCATGCCGATTGCGTGGCGTATCGTGAAAGGTGAGTATGGTCTTGTGCCACTCCGAATCACAGTTCCAGAAGGAATGTCTGTAATTCAAATCGCAGATTTATTTCATAAACAATTTACATTATTTGATGAAGATGAGTTCGTCGCTCTTTCACGGGAAGGGTATATGTTTCCTGATACGTATTTCTTTCTTCCCAACGTGTCAGCACAGGAAGTAATAGATACAATGGTTGATAATTTTAACGTGCAGATTCGACCACTGCAGGCAGATATACTTCTTTCGGGTAGATCATTTGAAGATATCATTACTATGGCTTCTATCGTGCAAGAAGAGGCTCACAATGAAGAAGAGCAAAAAATGATTGCAGGAATTTTGTGGAACCGTATTCGGATAAAAATGCCACTTCAAGTCGATGTTACGTTTCAGTATATAAACGGCAAGAATACATATACACTTACGAAACAAGATTTAAAAATTGATTCTCCATACAATACCTATGTACATAAAGGTCTGCCACCAACTCCGATTTCAAACCCCGGACTTGCAGCGATCAAAGCGACGATCACTCCAACTCCATCTGATTTCTACTACTTCCTAGCTGACCTCAGTGGTAAAACATACTATGCAAAAGATTTTAAAGAACATCAGGAAAATCGTGAAAAGTACTTGAGACGATAAAGTCAAAGTGGTAAGTGACAGAAGTATGTCTATACGGCGATTCTTTACAGTTTTTTGAATTGCAAGTATTGAATAAATGTGGTTATGTATCGCAAGAGTTGTAACCCACAAACAAACATGGAAAGGGGTCTATGACAAAAAGTACATTTTTAGGAAATTCAGATCTACACGGACTGAAATTTATTAAGAACTTTCATCTTGGCATGGGAATCATGAACATGTTTATTGCTGGTATGATACCTCTGTTGAGATACGCAAAATTTGATTTTCTAGATCAAAGGCTCGCAACAATCCCGCTATTATTTTCAGCACTGTGTTTTGTGTGTGGAATGATATCGTTTGGATTCGTACGACTTGTGATTTTGCATCAGAAATAGATTGAACATGTTGCAAAAAGACCACTTCGGTGGTCTTTTGTTTTGTCTGTGATACTCTGATTTCGTGAAAAAAACTCGTAAAAAAGTATTTGTCGGTATGTCCGGTGGTGTCGACAGTTCTGTGTCGGCAGCCTTGCTTGTGGAGCAAGGATTTGATGTTACGGGAGTATTTATCAAGGCATGGCATCCAGAATGGGCACCGTGTGACTGGAAGGACGATAGGCGCGATGCGATGCGAGTGTGTGCTAAGCTCGATATCCCATTTGTAACACTCGATTTAGAAAAAGAATATAAACAAGAAGTGGTTGATTGTATGGTACGTGAGTACTCTGCAGGAAGGACACCGAATCCAGATGTCATGTGCAATAAGTATGTAAAGTTTGGCGGATTTTTGAAGTATGCACTTAGTAAAGGAGCTGAGTATGTTGCAACAGGACATTATGCACAACGAACTACAGTAGGGAAGAATATTGAAAGAGGAGTAAGGAATGATGAAAAAGCGACCATACAATTCACACTTAGCACAAGTAGAGACACTGAGAAAGATCAAACATACTTTTTGTGGACTCTGAATCAAGATCAACTCAAACACATCATATTTCCTATCGGTCATCTAAAAAAGGATGAGGTACGAAAGCTTGCAAAGAAATTTGACTTACCAAATGCATCAAAAAAAGACAGTCAAGGATTGTGTTTTGTAGGTAAGGTGGATATGAAAGAGTTTCTCGAGCATTTTATTACACCAAAAAAAGGAAAGGTACTCGATTCTGAAGGAAACACTATCGGCATGCATGATGGCGCTCTATTTCTCACGATAGGACAAAGACATGGATTTACTGTACGCAACCAGAAAGCTGGCGTGACGCCACTGTATGTAGTAGAAAAAAATATTACAAAAAATACTGTTACAGTATCCACAAAAGATCCAAATTCTATTTCTGAGTACGGCGTACAAAGTATAGAACTATCACAAGTAAATTGGATTAACAGTGATCCTGAAGTAAAAACAGTCTATTCTGTCAGGCTTCGCTATAGACAGACATTGGTTGCTGCTCAGATCGTATATATTCAAAAGAAATGGACTGTAAATCTCCAAGAAAAAATTTTAGGTGCTTCTGTTGGACAATCTCTAGTTGTGTATATTGGAACTGCATGTATAGGGGGAGGTGTTATCGAACGTGTATTCTAGGCAGTAAAAAGTTTCTGATATACTAGGCTGTATATGAAAGAAAAAGAAATTACAGTAGTAAAAGCTGGTGGTCGTACAGAAGCTTTTAATCCTTTAAAACTTGAAAACTCCTTGTTGCGCGCTGGTGCCACGATTGATATGTCTAAGGACATTCTTTTGCATATTGAGCAAGAGCTCACAGACGGCATGTCTACATCAAAAATCTTTAAACACGCTTTTTTCTTGCTCGAAAAGATGCAACGACCGGCAGCAGTACGGTATTCACTTCGGAGAGCAATACTCGAACTCGGTCCTTCAGGTTTTCCTTTTGAAGATTTTGTCGCTCAAATCCTAAAGGAAAAGGGATTTGAGACACTTACAGGACAAATGGTGTTGGGTTCATGTGTTGAACATGAAATGGATGTTATCGCATGGAATGAGAACAAACTTATCATGGCTGAGGCAAAGTTTCATAATCAGCTTGGTATTAAGTCGGACCTTAAGGTTGCACTGTATGTAAAAGCTCGCTTTGATGATTTAAAGGGTATGAAGTATTTGTATGGGACTGAGAGATTTGTAGATGAAGGATGGCTTGTCACCAACACAAAGTTTACTAGTACTGCAATACATTATGGTGAATGTCAGAACTTAAAATTAATTGGTTGGAACTATCCAGAAACTGGAAATCTACAAGACATGATACAAGACAGTGGATTGCATCCAATCACATGTCTTACATCACTCTCAAGTGCTCAAAAGCATATTCTCCTTAAGCGTGAAATCGTTATGTGCAAATCATTAAAAGATGATCCTACTATTTTAAGATCACTCGGATTCAATACTTTGAAGATAGATAGGATTATCGAAGAAATTAACTTGCTGTAATGCCTCAATACTATAAACCAAAACGAAATTCAAACTGGAACTACGGTGGACCAAACTGGCGACTGTCGAGGTCTAAAATCGAGTTATTCAAAAACTGTAAACGCTGTTTTTATATTGACAATAAGTTGGGCACTGCACGACCCCGCGGTTTTCCATTTAACTTAAATAGTGCCGTTGACGCACTCCTCAAAAAAGAATTTGATATTCATAGAGCAGAAGGGAGTAAGCATCCACTTATGAAAAGCTACGGACTTGATGCAGTTCCATTTCAACATCCCAAAATAGACGAGTGGCGTGACGCATTAAAAGCTGGTATTCAATACAAGCATCTAGAAACTGGCATGACTATCTCTGGTGGTATAGACGATGTGTGGGTGCGCCCAAACGGAGAGCTTATTATTGCTGACTACAAGGCAACATCAAAGGAAGAAGAAGTGACCCTCGATGCTGATTGGCAAGACGGATACAAGCGCCAGATGGAAATTTACCAATGGCTTTTCAGAAAAAATGGATTTGCGGTGAGTGATACTGGGTACTTTGTATATGCAAACGGCCTTACAGACAAAAAAGCTTTCGATGCAAAACTAGAGTTCGACATAAAACTCATTCCCTATACAGGAAACGCAGACTGGGTCGAACCACACATTATTTCTATCAAGAAATGTCTAGAAGATTCAAGAATACCAAAAGAAAGTGATGAATGTGAGTACTGTCTGTATGCTGACACTATTAAAGAAAGAATCGCTGAACATGTACCAAAAACAAAAGTAGTGAAAGATAACACACAGGAAAGTTCAGAAGTTTTAAGGCAAACACTTTTTTAAAATTCGCATGCGTGTAGATAAAAACACTGAGCTCGAACAGATAGCACGTGAGATTGACCAACTCACACACTCTCCACTCTATCAGTATCGAATTGATAACAACTACAGTGCAGTCATTGGAGAGGGGAGTCTTGATGCTGAAATTATGTGTATTGGAGAAGCTCCTGGAAAAAAAGAAGCAGAAACAGGAAAACCATTTTGTGGAAAGTCTGGAACTATTTTAGACGAACTTCTCACATCCATATCACTTGATCGTAAGGCTGTGTATGTCACAAACATTGTGAAAGACCGTCCACCAGAGAATCGCGATCCGACACAGAGTGAGATTGATCTCTACGGACCATTTCTCGACCGACAAATCGACCTCATCCAACCAAAGGTCATCGCTACACTCGGCAGGTTCTCTATGGAGTATGTCCTTCGAAGATTCGGTTTTGAAGGAGTGATTGGAGAAATTGGTGCTATGCACGGTGTTCCAGTTTCACTTCCTGTGAACTACGGAACTGTTGTTGTTGTACCTCTCTATCACCCTGCAGCTTCAATCTATAATCAAAAACTAAAGCATGTACTTTTTGATGATATCCAGAAGTTGCTGAGTATTCGCGACTAGAATCTGAGATATGGTATATTTGCATAATGAATTCAGACGAAATACGTAAGCGGTTTATAACATTTTTCAAAAATCGAGGGCACGCACTCGTGCCCTCTGCTTCACTTGTGCCAGAAAATGACCCCTCTGTACTCTTTACCACAGCAGGTATGCAACCGCTCGTCCCATATCTTCTCGGGCAACCGCATCCACAAGGAAAGCGTCTCGTGGGTGTTCAAAAATGTGTTCGAACAGGTGATATTGAAGACATTGGTGACAATCGACACCTCACGTTTTTCCAAATGCTCGGCAACTGGTCACTCGGTGATTATTTTAAAGAAGATGCGATTGCATGGAGTTATGAACTGTTGACATCAAAGGATGTAGGGTTTGGTCTTGATCCTGCAAAGCTTTATGTCACCGTATTTGAAGGTGACGAAAACGCACCTATGGACACTGAGTCAAAAGAGCTATGGATGAAGCAGGGGGTTCCAGAAGCACGTATCTATTCACTTGGTGTGGATGACAACTGGTGGAGTCCTGGAGAGAACGGTCCATGTGGACCCGATACAGAAATGTTTTATGACGTAACTGGTGGAACATTGGGCAATCTTTCAAAAGAAGAATTTTTGGACACGGTAAAACGTGAAGATCTTATTGAGATCTGGAACGATGTATTCATGGAATTTGAAAAGAAAGACGGCAATGTTATTGGCAAACTCGCATCAAAAAATGTAGATACTGGCGCTGGACTCGAACGCCTTACCGCAGTGATACAAGGAAAGAAAACAGCATATGATACAGATCTATTTCTTCCAATTATTGAAAAAATTCGAGATGTTTCGAGCGTACGAAATGAGAAAGCAGAAAGAATAATTGCGGATCATGTTCGAACTGCGATATTCATGATTGCTGATGGCGTTGTTCCGTCAAACACTGATAGAGGGTATATATTGCGCAGAATTGTAAGAAGGGCAATTCGTTTTTTGAAAATGCTGAATGCAAAAGAACCGTTGAGTACTCTTGTTTCAGTTGTTCAAAATATATATGAAGATACATATCCAGAGTTATTGATAGAATGCATCCATATTCATACAGTGATTCAACAAGAAGAAGTAAAGTTTAAAAAAACACTTGAGTCAGGCCTCAAAGAATTTGAAAAGGGAACTGACGCATTCACACTCTTTACCTCATATGGTTTTCCAATAGAACTCACAGAAGAACTCGCAAAAGAAAAAGGAATATCAATAGAGAGAGCTGATTTTGATATAAAAATGAAAGCTCACCAAGATCTTTCTCGCTCTGGAGCAGAACAAAAGTTTAAAGGTGGGCTTGCGAACAGTAGTGAACAGACGGTGAAACTCCATACTGCTCACCACCTCCTTCTTTCTGCACTCCAACAAGTGCTTGGAAAAGATGTAAAACAGAGAGGGAGTAACATTACCGATGAGAGACTGCGCATCGATTTTGCGTTTGGTAGAAAAGTAACTGCAGAAGAAATCACACAAGTTGAATTGTTGGTGAATACAGCGATAAAAAATAATCTGCACGTCGTGCGACGAGAGATGCCACGTATTGAAGCTGAAACACTTGGCGCAGAAATGGAATTTGGAGCGAAGTATCCTGATGTAGTCTCGATTTACTTCATAGAAGACTCTGAAGGAAATGCAATTTCAAAAGAGTTTTGTGGTGGACCTCACGCTGAACACACAGGAGAGCTTGGGGAATTTAAAATTATAAAAGAAGAAGCTTCGTCTCAAGGAGTGCGACGAATCAAAGCCGTGCTAGTTTAATAAGTTAAAAAATTTAATAAGACTGAATACGTTTTGTATTCAGACTTATTAAACTTATACACCATATTCAACTTAGTAACTATTATTTGCTATACTTAACAAATAATTATGTTCTGGAATAAAAATCCACAAAAACTTTGTGCTGTATGCGATATTGGAAGTGCAAGCGTCAGCGTAGCGCTTGTTTTATTTAGTCCGAATGCGAAACCTAAAATAGTTCACTCGGCCCGTATCCCAGTTTCTATTCAAACCACACCGGAGACAGAGCTTGAAAGCGCAGTACTTCGATACTTCGATACTGCGTGCACAGTAATCTTGAAACAAAAATCAATAGATAAAGAATTTGAACATCTTCCAAAGAAAATCGAAGAGACATTTGTTTTCTTTTCGTCTCCTTGGTTTGTTTCTAAAACTAAAACTGTGTTACTACAAAAAGATAAACCTTTCCTTCTTAAAAAGGATTCTATAGAGACTCTTGTGGGCGAAGAAGAGCAAAAGTTTCAGAGTGATGTACTTTCTGGATTGTATGAGCATGCTGTGAAGTGTGAAACTATTCCGATTGAAAGAGAGATTGTGAGAGTGAAGCTCAATGGATATGAAACAGTAAATCCATATATGAAGGAGGCAATGTCTGCAGAACTCACATTATTTTTAAGTCTCGCGCGAGCTTCAATAGTTTCTGGTATCACACAACTGAGTGAAAAACATTTTCATACAAAACGTGTATATAGTCATACGTTTCCACTTGCGTCGTTTGGCGCGGTACGAAGCCTCTATCCACATGAAACAAACTTTACTCTTGTGGATATTGCAGGTGAAATGACTGATGTAACTACTGTGCAATCAAGCGTGATTACTGGGACTCAGTCATTTCCAATCGGACGCAACACACTGGTTCGAAAAGTCTGTGATTTATTTGGTATTTCTTCAGAAATCGCATGCTCTTTTTTGGAAATGTATCAAACCAATACGCTCGATACGCATACTCGTGAAAATATTGAGAAAACAATACATGAATTTACTGCGGAATGGAAAAATCAGATAGACACCATAATCAAAAACGGTGAGCATCCATCAACTATGTCTTTTAGAATATTTCTTACGTGTGACAACGAGATACGTAGTATCATCGTTACAAAAATACAATCAGAAGTGCAAAGCGGCGAGCAAGCGTCAGTAATTTCACTTTCTGCTGAGTCGTGTGGACGCGTATTGGAGTACGCAAAGCACACTGACACTGATCCGTTTATCGCACTTGAAACTTCTTTCCTATCTATCCACGGTTTTGTGTAGTTTTTGTTTTATTTTCAATAAAAGTGTATTACAATACACACATCAGCTAACTTTCAGTACTTAAAACAATGGCAAAAAATGTAGTTCAAGATATCGTACCTCCAGAGAGACGTTCGATTCGAAACATCCCTGTACCTAACCGAGGTAATCGCTCGTCAGATCCTATGACTGATGTGAGACGTACCGCTGCAACAGCCCCTGTTATGCATCGAGAGCAATCCGATGTTCCTATCGAGATACGAGAATGGGAAAAGAAATCAGAACCTTCTTACGATCACTACAACAATGGAGGCAACTCCAGTTCTCCATCTCCGTTTCAATCAAAAAAAGGTATTTGGATTTCATCAGCACTGGCACTCGTTATTGTTGTAATTGCAGTCGTATCTTTGTTTTCAGGAGCAACAGTTACTATAACTGCAAAAGGAGAGAACGCTAGTAGTGCAGAAACATTTACTGCCAGTCGTGATACAGCAGTTCCTGGTGTTGAATATCAGATTGTTAAAATATCAAAAGACCTAGGAAAATCTGTTCCTGCAAGTGGACAAGAACAAGTAGAAAGAAAGGCAAGTGGACAGATCACTATCTACAACAATTTTAATGCCACAGAACAGAGGCTTATTAAAAATACCCGATTTCAAACTCCAGAAGGTCTCATATATAGAATCAATGAGTCAGTTGTAGTACCTGGAAAGAAGGACGCAACCACACCAGGAAGTGTAACAGTAACTGTATTTGCGGATGAAGCAGGAGAAAAACACAATATAGGTCTCAAAGACTTTAGTATCCCAGGATTTAAAGGTGACCCAAAATTTACTAGTATAGTTGCTCGCTCGAAGAGTGAAATGATAGGAGGATTTATAGGTACTGTAAAGAAAGTATCTGAAGCTGATAAGGCAACAGCGTCAAGTGAGCTCGATTCAAGTATTACCTCGATGCTTAAGACAGAGATCCTCGCTCAAGTACCAGCTGACTTCGTACTCTATCCTGACGCAATGTTTTTTGAGTACGAATCACTTGATCAGACAGGAGGTGACGCAAACTCAGTGGAGCTTAATCGAAGAGGAACGCTCACAGGAGTCATGATACAAAAGTCAGTGCTTGCTGAATTTCTCGCAAGTACCCTCGTTCAAAATATTCCAAAAACTGGAATACGTATCGCAAACATCGAAACATTACCGTTTATAATGACAAATAAACAAACATTTAATCCAAATACAAGCACCTCCTTTGGTTTCACTATTTCAGGACCAGTCAAGTTCGTATCAGTAATAGATACAGAAAAAATAGCACTTGATCTCGTTGGAAAATCACGTAGTGGTTTCACGGCTGTGCTTGAAAGTTATCCAGGAATTTTATACGGAAAAGAGAAAGTGAGTCCTTTCTGGAAACGATCTTTCCCAACTAAAACAAAAGACATCTCTATCTCTGTTGAAGCAGATGCGCTATAATCGCTCTTAATGGATAAAAAAGACGAAATCATCGTAGGAACTGTTACTGAGGCTCTGCCAAATATACTCTTTCGAATCATACCCGAAGCTGGTGGAGAGGAGTTTATGGCCTACCTAGCTGGTAAAATGCGTATGAATAAAATCAGGGTTTTGGTAGGAGACAGAGTTGAGGTAAAAGTCGATCCCTATGGTGGAAAAGGACGAATAGTCCGCAGACTCTAGTTTCTATATGTTTTACCTTGACAATACAGCCCTAAAACAGCTAGAATTGCACCCTATCCAAATTTCACTTAATTTTAGTGAATTTTGATTTGCTTCACATGAAAGTACAAACATCCGTAAAAAAAATGTGTCCAAAATGTCAAGTGGTCCGAAGAAAGGGCTATGTATATGTGATATGCAAAGTAAACCAGCGACACAAACAACGACAAGGATAATAATGCAGTTGGGAGTTAGTAGTTCTTAGTTTTATAGACAAACTCAAAACAAATAAGCTCCCAACTAGCTACTAACAACTATCAACTAGAAAAACATGCGTATCCTCGGTATAACACTTCCAGAAAATAAAAGACTCGAAATCGCCCTTACAGCGGTGTACGGTATTGGACGACCTCTCGCACACTCTATTCTTGACCAAGCAAAGGTACCTCATGGTCTCAAACCGAAAGATATGAACTTGGAACAAGAAAATGATATTAGAAAGGTGGTGGAAGTCATGAAACTCGAAGGAGATCTCAAACGAGAAATAGCAGGAAACATCAAACGACTGAAAGACATCAAGGCATATAGAGGACTACGACACATGCGAACACTCCCTGTACGCGGACAGAGAACAAAAACCAACTCTCGAACTCGTAGAGGAAATGTACGAAAGACAATGGGTACCGGACGTAAGCTTGCTGACAAGAAATAATGTTTACAGAGCGCTCTCTATATGCTATGAATAAGGTGATTGAAAAATGTTTGAATCAAACACCCGATGTAAGCAAATGGAGGGTGTTCGTTTCTTAGTCTTCAAAATAAAATGGGCAAAAAAAGAATTGTAAAAAAAGAAGGAGAAGAGGGAGCAGCTGGTGCTAAAACAGCTGTATCTTCGCTATCAAAAAAACGCGCCGACGTTGGGATTCTTTCTGTGCAATCTACCTATAACAACACTAAAGTTGTCCTCACGGATGTAAAAGGCAATACACTGTGCTGGTCATCATCAGGAGCACTTGGTTTTCGAGGAGCAAAGAAAGGGACACCATTTGCTGCTGCAAAAGTCGGTGAAACGGTAGGAACAAAAGCACAAGCAATCGGTATCAAGGAAGTATCTGTTGTCGTAAAAGGTGTTGGATCAGGACGAGAGTCAGGCATCCGAGGTTTTTTATCAAAGGGTATCGGATTAACATCAATCCGCGATATGACGCCAGTACCGCACAACGGACCTAAACCTAAGAAGCCACGAAGAGTATAGAGATGAGTTGAAAAAGTTTGAAACGTTGAATTAGTTTAATACACAATCCAGCTCAAACTTAATACAAAATATTTTATGAAAATCGGACCAAAATACAAACTAGCAAGACGACTTGGTGCTCCAGTGTTTGAGAAAACTCAAACACAAAAGTACGTGCAGTCACAGTCACGCAAAGAGAAATCTGGAAAGTCTTTTTCACGACCAAAATCTGATTTTGGTATTCAGCTACTTGAAAAGCAAAAAGCACGATATACATACTGTATTCTCGAAAGACAGTTCTCTAAATACGCAAAAGAGGCACTCGATAAAAAGGGAACTCAAGCAGTGGCGCACTTTTATGAATCACTCGAATTTCGTGCAGACAATACTGTGTACCGAGCAGGATTCGCTCCTACTCGTATGGCCGCACGCCAAATGGTATCCCACGGCCACATCCTCGTAAATGGAAAAAGAATCACAATCCCATCTATGAGACTAAAAATCGGTGACACGGTCTCCCTCCGTGTAGCGAGTAGTACAAAACCTCTTTTTGCATCTCTCGATGAGAGATTGAAATCATACAAGGAACCAAATTGGCTCGCGGTTGATAAAGACAAGAAAGTCGCGAAGATTCAAGGTGTTCCAAAGTATGAAGCAGGAGATTCATTATTTAATATCAATGTGATTTTGGAATTTTATAGTAGATAATTTTAATATTTTTTATACCATTATGTCAGATCACTCAATTGTATTGCCATCAAAACCACGAATCGTGTCCGAGGACCAATTCGCTGGTACATACGAGATCGACGGTTTGTATCCTGGATACGGACACACACTCGGTAACTCACTTCGACGCATCATCCTCTCGTCGTTGCCTGGTGCCGCTATTACATCAGTAAAAATCAACGGGGTAAGCCATGAATTTTCAAATATTCCTGGAGTTAAGGAAGACGTGATTATCCTCATGCTTAATCTCAAAAAGATTCGTATCAAGATGCTTACACAAGAAATGCAGACACTTACACTGAAAGTAAAAGGTCAACAGGTTGTAACTGCAGGTGATATGGATAAAAATGGCGCATTAGAGATACTCAATCCAGAACTTGTAATCGCAAACCTCACTGACAAGAACACTGAACTCACTATAGAGATGACCGTAGAAAAGGGTATGGGATACGTATCAAAAGAAGTACTCCAAAAGTCTCGAGTTGATATCGGAACTATTTCACTCGATGCAATCTTTACTCCTATCCGACGCGTAAGTTACGAAGTCGAGAATATGCGTGTAGGCGACCGAACAGATTTTAATCGTTTGAAAATATTTGTCGAAACTGACGGAACAATCACCTCAAAGGAAGCACTTGAAATGTCTATTGAAATAATGATCAATCAGCTCAAGTCTATTATTGGTTTCAAAGAAGAGGAGGAAGTCATGATTGCTGATCATCACTCCGTTTCTAAGACTGATTCATCAAAGTCTGAGCTAGATGCAGAGTTTCTCAAGACACGTATTGAATCAGTAGGTCTTACACCGCGTACTCAAAATGCACTTACAAACGCAAATATTCGAACTATCGGGGGTCTTGCGCGTAAGAAAGAAAGAGACCTCCTTGAGATCGACGGACTTGGAGCAAAAGGGATTACAGAAATCAGAGCTAAGCTTGCCGAATATTCAATCACACTGAAATAATCGACTCAATAGATACCATGAATCATCACAAAGACAAAAGAAAATTCAATCGTCCACGAAACCAGAGAAACGCTCTTCTCAAGACTCTCTCTGTTTCTTTGATGATGTATGAAAAGATACAGACATCATTGCCAAAAGCAAAAGAACTCCGACCATATGCAGAAAAGCTTGTTACAACAGCAAAGAAGAACACACTTGCCTCTAATCGTGACCTTATAACGATGATTGGCAAAGTAGCTGCGAAGAAGCTTACTTCAGAAATCGCACCACGATACTCTGACAGAAAGGGTGGCTATACTCGTATTGTAAAGACAGGTAGGCGAGCAGTAGACGCAAGTCCACGTGCGATCATCGAATTTGTATAATACTAAAACCATGAAGTACACTATTGACGCAAAAGACAGAAAATTGGGACGAGTTGCTACTGAAGCAGCAGCTATGCTTATCGGTAAAAACCTTACTTCATTTGCACGAAACATCGTACCCGAAGTAGAAGTACATGTGATCAACGCTAGTAAGATGGATATCGCTGACAAGAAAAAAGAGATGGCAGCATTTACATTTTACTCTGGATACCCAGGTGGACTTCGATTTGAAAAATTGACTGATGCACTTACAAAAAAGGGTATTGCATATGTTGTTCGAAAGACTGTTGATGGCATGCTTCCAAAGAACAAGCTTCGAGCAAAGATGATTAAGAACTTGATTGTAACTGAGTAATATTATGGAAACTACCGCAAAAACAACAAAGGGATATATTGAAACAGTAGGACGAAGAAAAACTTCAGTTGCTCGAGTTCGTATATCAGATGCATCAAAGATGTCGTACACTATTAACGATAAGGAAATCGAAGTGTATTTTCCTGTGAAAGAACTCCGGAACGTAGTTATGAATGCACATGCAAAGGCTGGCATCGAAGCAAAATTTAAAATCACTGCAAAGTTAAATGGGGGAGGAATCTCTTCACAAGCTGTTGCACTTCAGCATGGTATCGCTCGTGCACTCGTAAAGTACGATGAAAACCTAAGACGTAAGCTCAAAGACGAAGGACTCTTGAAGCGAGACGCTCGTGCAAAAGAGCGAAGAAAATTCGGTCTGAAGAAGGCAAGAAAAGCTCCTCAGTGGAGTAAACGTTAATCAAAAAAAATACCCTCTGGGTATTTTTTTTGATTAGTTTACACTGAGGAGCTTTTCGAAGTGCTGTACAAGCCGAAGGCAACGGTACGAGAAAGATTGTGTAAACATACTACAAAATAATATTAAAATTCTGACTTATGACCATAGCGCAGATAAGTGCGTGGCATTCCGAAGTGCCGTACAAGCCGAAGGCAACGGTACGAGAAGATCGTATTTAATTACCATTGAACGACGGCGAAAGTGCGAGTTGTGACGCATTCATTCAAATATAAAGAAACCCCCTTACGCACTTTGCGTAAGGGGGTTGAAGACACTAAGACCTCTGGTAGTGCGAGGTGTCTGATCTCGCACCCTCGTTTTGTGTTTTGACATGCTTGAACTTCGGAATTGCAATCGCTGCGAATATACCTACAATCACTACAAATATGAGGAGTTCAATGAGAGTGATTGGTGAATTCTTGCGTTCCATCCTTCCTCCTTGTGAGTGATTACGGCCTTCTCGGCAACATCCACGAATGTGTGGGGTCACCGACAAACGTCAAAGCAAGCCTGCCGTACATTGTGGTGCGTACCATCCAGCCACCAGGGACAATCATTCGTTCAGTTACAGATGAATCACCTGCAACAGCGACTTTTTCCCACGGGAGGTTTTCAGCCTGCAAATCCTGCTTTTTGACCTCACTGTTCTGACCTCCGCATGCAGTAAGAAAGCAGGTGAGTGCCAAAACAATCATTTGTGAATAGCGCATACACCCTCTGGTAAAAGGAACTGTGAGACTACAAACCTATCCGAACTATAGCACTTTTATATATTTTGTCAATTAATATTTAACAATTTTTTCTGTATACTAATGCCATGCAAGACGATGAAATTAAAAAAGATTTGGAAGATGCGATCGAAGGTTCGTCAGAGAATTCTGATGACACTGAAGACGTGACATTTGAGGAATTGGCAGAAGGAGATTCTGAAGAAATCTCACTCAACCCGCAAGTCGCACTCAAGAAACTCCGTGAGAAACTCAAAATCTCTGAAGCAGAGAAGCTAGAATATCTCACTGGATGGCAACGTTCAAAGGCTAATTTCATCAATATGAGAAAAAGAGATGAAGAAATGAAAGGTGAGTTTATGAAATTTGCAAAAGAAGGAATCATCGTAGACCTTCTTCCTGTACTCGACAGTTTCGATCTTGCGTTCAAAAATAAAGCAGTGTGGGAATCTCTCCCAGAAGACTGGCGCAAGGGAATGGAATCTATTTATACACAACTTCAGAATATATTGAGTAGTCACGGTGTTACAAAGCTCGATCTTATCGGAATGCCATTTGATCCACGGTTTGGGGATGCAGTCAGTATGCAACCAGTTACGGATAAGAGCGCTGATCATACTGTCATGGATGTGCTCCAGACAGGCTACACGCTGAACGACAAGCCAATCAGAATTGCAAAGGTAGTCGTCGGGGAATACCACGAATAAATAGATTTGACAATAGAATTCAATCATCTGTATACTAGTGTCTCAATCGAATGGTATACATAGGTATCCACCTATATTGAGTGACTAACGGGCTATCATTATTCATTCTTAACTCACACATATATGTCTAAAATCATAGGAATCGACCTCGGAACCACAAACTCAGCAGTCGCATATATAGAACTTGGTAATCCTAAAATTATCGAAAACTCAGAAGGAGCTCGTACGACTCCGTCAGTTGTTGCTGTGTCAAAAACAGGTGAGCGACTGGTAGGACTCTTGGCAAAACGACAAGCTGTTACAAACCCAAAGAACACCGTCTTTGGTATCAAGCGTTTTATTGGACATACATTTGACGACCCTGCAGTTCAGAAAGATAAAGGCGTTGTTCCATTTGAGATCAATAAATCTGCAAACAACGGGGTTGAGGTAAAAATGAACGATAAGCAATATCGTCCAGAAGAAGTGTCAGCGATGATTCTTCAAAAACTCAAAACTGATGCAGAAGCAAGACTTGGCGAAAAGATTACAGAAGCGATCATCACGGTACCTGCGTATTTCAATGATGCACAAAGACAGGCTACAAAGGATGCAGGAAAGATCGCAGGACTCGATGTAAAAAGAATCATAAACGAACCAACAGCAGCAGCACTTGCGTACGGATTTGATAAAAAGAAAAATGAAAAAATTGCTATCTTCGACTTCGGTGGAGGAACATTTGATATCTCTATTCTTGAAGTAGATGTGGACGATGTCGGAGGAGATATCAAGGTAAAGTCTACTGACGGCGATAGTCACTTGGGAGGAAAAGATATCGATCAAAAGATTATCAACTGGCTTGCAGATGAATACAAGAAAGAATCTGGTATTGATATCCGCACAGATGCTCTCGCACTCCAGAGACTCGATGAAGCAGCAGAAAAAGCAAAGATAGAACTCTCTACCGCACTTGATACTGAGATCAATATTCCATTTATCTCATCTGATGCAAACGGACCGAAGCACCTCCTCATCAAGATGAGTCGTGCAAAACTCGAAGAACTTACAAAAGAGTTTATTGACCGTGCAATGGAAATCACAAAGCGCGCTATGGACGCATCGGGATTCAAGTTGAGCGATATCAATGAAGTCATCCTCGTCGGAGGACAAACTCGTATGCCTGCAATCGGTGATGCAGTAAAAAACTTTTTTGGAAAGGAACCAAATAAATCTATAAACCCAGACGAAGTGGTAGCACTCGGTGCAGCTATCCAAGGAGGGATCCTCGGTGGAGATGTGAAGGATATCCTTTTGCTTGACGTCATTCCACTTTCTCTTGGTATCGAAACTATGGGAGGAGTAGCTACGAAACTCGTCGAGAAAAACTCAACCATTCCTACATCACGTTCACAAACATTTTCTACTGCAGCAGATAATCAAACATCAGTAGAGATTCATATCGTGCAAGGTGAGCGCCCGATGGCAAGTGATAACAAAAGTCTCGGACGATTTATTCTCGACGGTATTCCTCCAGCCCCACGCAATACTCCACAAGTCGAAGTAGTATTTGATATCGATTCAAATGGTATCTTGAGCGTAAAAGCAAAAGACAAAACATCGGGCAAAGAGCAGTCGATACGTATCGAGGCAAGCTCAGGACTCTCACCCGCAGAAATCGAAAAGATGAAACAAGACGCTGAGCTTCACAGTGATGAAGATAAAAACAAAAAAGAGACTGCAGAGGCACGCAACCTAGCAGAGCAACTTCTGTATACTTCAGAAAAGTCTCTAAAAGATGCAGAAGGTAAAATTCCTGATGATTTAAAGAATTCTGTGCAATCAAAAATAGATGAAGTAAAAAAAGTAAAAGATGGGACCGATGTAAGTGCAATCAAGAAGGCAACAGAGGAACTCTCAGCTGAACTCCAAAAGATTGGAACTCACATGGCAAGTCAGACACAGCCAGCAGGTGACGCTACAGCTAGTGCAGGCGCACAACCTGAAGCAAAAGATGCTGAGTTTGAGGAGAAGAAAGATGAAGGAAATGCAACCGCATAATGTCAATAATCTAACCAATGTACATACAAAAAAGCTCTTGAGTGAGCTTTTTTGTAACCTACACAGTTTGTAAAATATAAAAAGGCAAGTATATAAGAAAGTGATACGATACATACATGGCAAAGAACTACCCTAACACAATTATTTCTAACTACGTGAAATAATTGTGAGAAGGGCAAGCTACAAAAAATGAAAAAAAATTATTATGAGATTTTAGGGGTTGATAAGAATGCCACACAAGACGATATAAAAAAAGCGTTTCGTAAGCTCGCGCACGAACATCACCCAGACAAAAAGACTGGAAATGCGGATAAGTTCAAAGAAGCAAGTGAAGCATACACCGTGCTGTCCGATGAAGACAAACGAAAACAGTATGACCAGATGGGTTCGTACAGTAGCGGCGGTCAACAGGGGGGAGGATTTAATCCAAACGACTTTGGCGGATTTGATTTCTCAGGATTCCAAGGTGGACAAGGTGGTGGTATAGAATTTGATTTAGGAGATATCTTCGGCGATATTTTTGGAGGCGGTCAGAGTCAAAGAAATGCAAAAGGAAGAGATATATCCGTGGATATTGAAATCTCATTCAAAGATTCTATTTTCGGAGTACAAAAAACGGTAGAACTTCAAAAAGTAAGTACCTGTACTACCTGTAAGGGAGACGGCGGTAAGCCGGGTACCAAGTTTGACGCTTGTAATACTTGCAAAGGGAAGGGAACTATTCAAGAGATGCGCAGGTCTATCATTGGATCATTTGCTACAAACAAGACCTGTGAGACGTGTCATGGAGCAGGTAAAATTCCAAAAGAAAAATGTGACACCTGTAAGGGTCATGGGGTGCTTAAACAAAAACAAGAAATCACATTTAGTATTCCCGCTGGAATCAATAGTGGCGAAAGCTTGAGAATCGTAGGGCAGGGTGAAGCAAGTTTCGGGAAAAGTTCAGGGGATTTATTTGTACGAATATTTGTACAGAAAGACAAAAAGTTTACTCGTGCAAGTGCAACCGATCTTTCATTAGACTTAGATATCAAACTTACTGATGCGCTACTAGGTGCAACACATAAAATCGAAACTGTAGATGGAGTGATCGATATGAAAATTCCAGAAGGAGTAACACACGGCGATGTGCTTCGTATAAAAGGGAAGGGAGTTCCGTATGGGAACGGAAAGCGTGGGGACATTCTTGTGACACTGAGTATCGATATCCCAAAGAAGCTGAGTCGAGATGTGAAGAAGATAGTGGAAGACTTGCGTGAAATGGGTGTATAATACACGTACATGGCAATCGTTCAGGAATTCATCAAAGGAGTTCTTTCTTTCTCATCCGACATCGTAGTTCTGGCAGCACTTACTGCAGTGTTTACTGCGTATGCGCTATTTCGTGGCAAGGACAAGGTTGTCGCACTCATACTCTCATTCTATCCATCTGCATTTATCTTTAGTGAGATACCGTACTTCAAACAATACCTCAGTTCCAACCCAGCAAACTTCCAAGAGGCGATAGTTCAGCTCCTTCTATTTCTGATTATCTTTATCCCCGTAAACTACGTTGTTGCACATATTGTAGCGGGTGAATTCTCTTTCTCTCGGCTCAAGAAATTATTCGAGGCCCTTATCCTAGGATTTACCGCGACATCACTCTCAGTTCTCTTGTCATATCACGTAATCAATCTCCAAAAGATTTACAATTTCTCTGCAGGTATCGACTCAATGTTTACTGGAAACGGCCTTTTCTGGTGGCTCCTCATCCCATTTGGAGTCCTCTTTTTCCTTAGAAAGTAGAGTACTATAAACTAGAAAACGCATTATAATTAATATCATGAACTTCGGAGTACACCTGACATTAGATGGCTATGGCGGTAGTAAAGAAAAGCTAAACAACAAAGAGCTAGTTGAACATATTCTCCGTGAACTCCCTCATAAATTAGGAATGAATACACTTGCGGACCCTGTGGTATATTTTGCTAAGGGGAATAATTTAAAAGATCCAGGCGGATGGAGTGGTTTCGTGGTTATTGAAGAAAGCCATATTAGTGTTCACACGTTTCCAGGAAGAGGATTTATAAGCACTGATGTCTACACATGTAAAAATGAACTTGATACAGAATTTGTAAAGCAGTACTTTACTGAGGTTTTTGGTTTGAAAGAACTAGAGACAAATTTTATTAAAAGAGGGACACGATATCCAGAGTTTAATATTTAATTTATATGCACTGGTTTATAGTTGCTCTCATACCGCCGCTTCTGTGGAGCTTAGTAAACAATATAGACAAGTTTCTTCTTTCAAAATACCTGCGAGTTGAGGGTCCAGGTGCACTCATTACATTTTCTTCAATTGCTGGAGTAATTGTCCTACCTTTGGCTATTTTCATAAGCCCAAACATTGGAACATTGTCATTAGTACATATATTGACCTTGATTACTGGTGGAGTTTTTAGTGGGTTAGCCCTCTACTTCTACTTTATTGCAATCTTTGATGAAGACATATCATCAGTCGTTGCATTAATTCAAATATCTCCAATATTTGGATTCTTGCTAGGGTACTTTTTTTTAGGTGAAATCATGAGCATAAAAGAGGTTGTTGCCTCATTTGTTATAATTTTTGGTGCGGTCGTTCTTTCAATTGAAAAATCTGAATCTGGAAAATTTATTATAAAAAATAAATTAATCGGAACCATACTCTTGTCATCATTATTTTTTGCCTTATACGATGTTTTATTTAAATTTGTTGCAATTGAAGAGGATTTTTGGGCCTCTATTTTTTGGCAGAATTTCGGATTATTTTTACTCGGTATTTTCTTTTTAGTAGTAAGTAAAAAGTATAGAATTCAATTTATGTCATTAATACAGTTGAATGGAAAAAGTATACTTACACTAAATCTGCTAAACGAAGCACTCTACCTTTCAGGTAGTATTATATTTGGGTATGCAACACTATTGGCCCCTATTGGTCTTGTAATGACGGTAGGTGCTTACCAACCAATATTTGTTATGCTCGGAGCGTATATCTTGTCTAGGTTTGTTGTCGGAGGAAAACAGAGTTACTACAAAACTATTAATAAACAAATAATTGCTGGAATAGGTATTATTGTGTTAGGTAGTTCACTACTGTATGTGCTCTAGGAAATTACAGATATCCCCACGCTTTTAGCTGCTTAAGACCACTTTCTTCAAAACTCAGACCGATATCATTTCGATAGAACATCTTTGGAATATATACTTTTTCAAGAAGTGAATAGACTTTTTTGCGCACATCCTTAATAGTTTTTGCAACTTGTGTAGCATAGAGTACATATCCTCTATGATCAGATATATAGTATTCGCGCTTACCTTTGTTTATATTTTCAACAGATATTTCTTCAAAGTGTATGTGTTGATCAATATCTTTTTGAGAAACTGATTTATCAAAATATATCTTTACACCGAAGGACGAATTGCCTTTTAGTTTTTTAATATAAGGAAATGGTGGCACAGCAACAAGAACCACAATACCGTACCCTTTTTTCCATTTGAGATTATATTTTTTTCCATCTGCAATTGCTTTCAAGAATTCATGCCAAGGAGAAATATGGAGCTCATTATGCAGATGAACAATAGGTGATCCCATGCGTGGACTTGCCTCGAGAGGGAAGACTCCATCTTTGTTTACGATACAACCAATATCAATATCACCTTTATAGTTAATCTTTTGAAGATATGGTCTAAGCTTTGCAAGTGATGCTTGGAAAAGTTTATTATTTTCGTTTGTGTCATACCAGCCAATCGTACCCATCTCACTGGTAGACGGTCCTAGATCTCCATTAAAGAATTTTTTGTATTCAACATTAAATTCGATTGGACTTGCCCAATCTGTTCCGTTGAAGTATCTACCGACACCGATTTCCACTCCGTACACTCTTTTCTGAAGTGTAATATTTCTAAGGTTACCGTTGAAATTTTTCTTATAGTTTAGAAGCACATCAAGTACATCTCTATTATCCTTAAAGATACCAATATAGTTCAAGCTCTTTGAAGCGTGATTATTTTGTTTGATAACCCAAGGACCGGGATTTTTTTTAATAAATGAGATACAATCATCGAGTGTATCGAAGTTGTAGGTAGGGAGTGCTTGAATGCCATATTTTTTAAATATTTCTTGTGCCCAGTATCTATCGAGTTCTAATTTATCGCCAAGTCTTGTTCCACCAAATACAGAGTAGCCTTGTAGCCGTAATTCATCTTGAATAGATCCATATCCTACATCGTCGAATACAATGAGTCCGTCTTTCCCGACCCATTTAAGTTCCTTTCTCCAGTTTGTAGTTTTTGGCACAAGATTTGAGAAGTTTTGTCCCTGTTGTTTGCTTTCGATAAACAACCTGACCTCACATCCTTCTTTTGTCATCTGATGCGCAAGATTACCTGCTATTAAATCGTTTGAAATAAACAGTATTTTCATGTATAATACTATAACACATGCAAAAGAAAAAATCAAGTACTTTATTCATTCTGCTATTATTGATCTGTATTGTCTCAATACTATATACAGCACGCCAGTCCTTATGGAAAAAGGACATAAGTATTGTTAATATAGAGCAATAGTTGATTATTTTACTATGAACTCTTTACTTTGTCCTGGTTCTTCTCCAACTTTATTAAATTTATTTGATATTACTGTTGCACCACCACTCCTTTTCTACGCATATATACCGATATTTATACTTTGTATATTTTTTGGAATTTTTGTATACATAAAAGACGCTAAATCTTTTACCAGTAAATACTTTCTCGCAATTAATGTATCGTTTACATTGTGGATATTGTCTATACTTGTTCAGTGGACGGCAAGCAGTGCGTACATTGTACATTTTGCATGGCAAACACTATTGATACCTGAACTGGCAATCTATATGTACTCTGTTTTTTTTGGATATGCCTTTCTCAACAATAAAGATATACCGTTTTCTTTCAAATCCGCATTGAGCATGGTCATGGTTCTAGGTGCTATCTTACTTCCTACAACTTACAACATTTCATCATTTGATTTAGAAAATTGCCAAGGAAATGCAGGTCTTGTGTGGCAATTTGTGTATGTATTTGAAATTATTTGCATAGGGATAATTTCACTTATCTCATATGATGCGTACAAAAAAGGTGAAGCAAAAGAACGTGGCAAAGTTTCGTATTTTTCTATTGGATTAGTTTTGTTTTTGTTTGTATTTTGGTCTTCAAACTATTTTGGTGAACTTACAAAAACGTATCAAATAAACTTGATAGGACCGATCGGGATGACACTGTTCTTAGCATTTATGACATATATTATTGCATCATATAAAATGTTTAGAATTAAACTATTTTCATCACAAGTCCTTGTTGTTGCATTATGGATTCTCATTGCGTCACTGCTCTTTATCCAAAATATTGATTATATTCATATTGCAATCGGCGTTACAGCTATATTGGTACTTGTATTAGGAATTCAACTTATCAGATCTGTTGCACGCGAAATTGAGCAACGTGAGAAAATTGAGAAATTAGCGATTGATCTTGAGCGTGCAAATGAGCGTCTCAAAGAACTCGATAACCTCAAATCAGAGTTTCTATCGTTTGCGAGTCATCAGATTCGCTCACCACTCACCGCAATCCGTGGGTACACTTCTATGGCGCTTGAAGGAGACTTCGGTGATATTCCAGACAAAATAAAAGAGACTATGAAAGTCATCGACACTTCTACACAAAGCTTGGTGGTGATCGTAAACGAATTCCTCGATATTTCTCGCATTGAACAAGGGAGGGTGAAATATGAATTCATAGATTTCGACGCTGCAGAACTTACCAAGGAAGTAGTGGCGGAACAACGTCCAAACGTAGAAAACCGCGGACTCACACTCGATATGAATGTAGTAGGGGAAGGCTTCATCACAAGCTCAGACAAAGGAAAGATCAAGCAAGTGATCGGCAATGTTATAGACAACTCCGTGAAGTACACACCGAAGGGTAGCATCCATGTAGAAGTATCACGCAAAGCCGATACTATTCTCATATCAGTAAAAGATACTGGTATTGGTATCGATTCAGAAGACTTTCCGAAACTCTTTTCAAAGTTTACTCGAGCAAAAGATGCAAATAAGACAAACGTCATGGGAACAGGTCTTGGTCTTTATGTAGCAAAACAAATGCTCGAGGCACTCCAAGGTAAAATCTGGGTTGAATCAAAAGGTAAAGGATTTGGTTCTACATTCTTTATCGAACTAACTGCAAAGTAACTTAATTACTATTAACTCTAAACTATAAACTTAAAATTCTCTTCTTTTGAAAAAGGAGAGAATTTTGCTATTATTTGGACCTATGTCAAAAGACTCACAAATACTCGTTTCTGGGGTAAAACCTACCGGTAGACCCCATATAGGGAACTATCTCGGTGCCATGAGGCAATTTGCTGATTTACAGACACAGTACGATTCGTATGTGTTCATCGCTGACCTCCATGCCCTCACTACCGTACAGAACGGCAAAGAACTTCACCAAAACATCATTGGTGTTGCACTCGACTATCTAGCAGTAGGACTCGATCCTGAAAAAGTAACACTCTACAAACAATCTGATGTACCTCAGGTTGCTGAACTTGCATGGATATTTAACAGCATCACAACCATGCCATACCTTATGCGTGCACATGCATTCAAAGATGCTGAAGCAAAAAACAAAGAAATCAATGTCGGAGTATTTGATTATCCACTACTCATGGCGGCAGACATACTCATCCAAGATGCTGATGTAGTACCAGTAGGACTCGACCAAAAACAGCATATTGAAATAGCTCGTGATGTCGCTGAGAAGTTTAATCGAATCTATGGTGATACGTTTAAACTACCAAAACCACTCATTCTCGAAGCCGTGCAAACAGTTCCAGGTACAGACGGGCAAAAGATGAGTAAGAGTTACAAAAACACTATTGAACTATTTGCAACTGACTCAGAAATCAAAGATGCTGTTATGAAGATACCGACTGATTCAAAGGGAGTCGATGAAGCAAAAGATTCTGAGAAAGACAATGTATTCGCACTGCATAAACATTTTACGCTCGGAGCAGAACTCGAAGAGGTGAGAGACAGATACGAATCAGGTGGTATTGGATACAAAGAATCGAAAGACATACTGATCAAAAATATTGTTACATTTGTCACTCCACTTCGAGAACGCAGAAACGAACTTGAGAAAAATATCGATCTCGTACAAGACATGATTACGGTGGGAGGAAAAAATGCTCATGCACATGCTGAAGAAAAGATGAGAGAAGTCCGCGAAAAAATCGGAGTACAATTTAAAAAATAATATGAAAAAAATTAAGGATTATTTTTCTAGTTCAATTTTTGCTCTTTCATATTCACTTAGATTTACACCATATCAAACATACTTAATTTTACTCACAAACATTGTGTTTGGAGTAGTACCCTACGCAACAGCATATGTTCTAGGAAAATTAGTAAATCAAATTGTATTTGGAGCTAAAACTGGTGTATACAATGATATCTGGTACTTTCTTGTGCTGTACTCTACTTCCGTTGCATTCCCGGTTATTTTAGGGAATCTTCAAACTTATCTAACGAGACAAAGAATGGTAAAACTCCAAAAGGGATTGGAGCTTGAAATTTTAAGAAAACGAGAGCAAATTGATATTGCTCACTACGAAAGCCCCGATTTTCAAAATTTGTTACAAAGAACATTTCGGAATGGACCTAACCCCATATATCAATTATTGGGTGCCCAGTTTGATGCGCTTCGTGCAATAACAAGTCTTGTTGTAGGTACTATTCTAGCAATTCAATTTGATTTTTTCATTTATATTGTTGTTATAACTTCTGCTATACCTGGTTTTGTTGCAGATATTAAATACGCGGGAGCATCGTGGAGTATATGGGCAAAAGACTCACTTGCACAAAGACGATTTGGTGATTTACGTCAACACATTCTTTCTAAGCCACATCTTATTGAAGTGAAATTATTTCAAATGGGAAACAAGCTGTTTACATGGATGGACGAAATACTTAGTAAATTCGGCACTACTCAATTGAGACTTGAGAGAAACCGATTATGGATTACGTCAAGTGCTGATGTGCTTGCGTTTGCAGGTTTTACCATCGGGTCTATTCTTGTAGTAAAAAAAGTAATCAGTGGACAAGTTGAGATAGGGACGCTCATTTATATTCTTGGCACGTTATCAAACGTACGAAATTCTTTTGCACAATTTCTTCAGAGTATATCTGGTCAGTATGAAAATCATTTAATAGTAAAAGATATGATTTCTTTTATGGACACTAAACCAATAATCATTGAGAGTACTTCACCAAAATCACTTACTCTAGTGACTGCGCCAATAATTGAATTTAAAAATGTCAGTTTTCGATATAACTCGTTTGTTCCTTGGAGTCTGCGAAATATAAATCTTACTTTTTCTCCAGGTAGTGTCGGTTTGGTGGGGAATAATGGTGCAGGAAAAACAACATTAGTAAAGCTGTTGTGTAGAGTCTACGAACCAACTGAAGGTTCAATTTTAATTAATGGAATTAATTTACGTGATATTAAAACTTCTGAATGGTGGTCATATCTTGCAGTAATGTTTCAAGATTATGCTAACTATGATTTTTTAACCAAAGAAGCTATTGCAATCGGTAGCCCGAATGAGGAACTTGATATCAACCGTGTCACACATGCTGCACATACAAGTCAATCACATACGTTTATTGATTCATGGGAAAATGGATATGATCAACAGTTAGGAGTTGAATTTTCAGGCATTGAACTTTCAAAAGGTCAGAAACAAAAACTTTCAATTGCTAAGACACTGTATAGAGGTGGATTTATCATGATTCTCGATGAACCTACTGCTTCAGTAGATGCAGAATCAGAGGCGAAAATATTTGATTCGATCGAGAATCTTCCAAAAGATAAGATGGCTATACTTATTTCTCATGATTTTTCTACCATATCTGAATGTGACAAAATTTTTGTATTAGAAGAAGGTATACTGATTGAAGAGGGGAACCACAATGAACTAATGGAAATGAAAAATATATATTTTAATCTTTATAATTTACAGGCTGAGAGGTTTAAAAAGTAGGCGACATGTGATAATCTAGCAATTAATATGAAAAAAGCACTACCTATTTCACAAGGGAAAGAGCACGCAGATTCGACTCAAACAATACGAGGTTTCGTACAGGCACTTCGTGTGCAAAGTAAGATTATTTTTCTTGTTGTACGAGATATAACTGGAATTATGCAAGTGATTGTTATGAAGGATAGTCCGCATTTTGATGTGGTTAAAAATCTAACTACTGAGTCTGTAGTGTCTGTAACTGGTGAAATCAAACTTGCAGAGCAAGCACCTGGTGGGGCTGAAATGCAGATCGAATCTATAGAAATATTGTCTGTGTCAGCTCCAGAATTGCCAATACCTGTAGTTACGCTCAAGGGTGGGGAAGAAACTGAAGCACCAACCCGTTTTGACTATAGATGGATAGATTTACGAAAGCCAGAAAAAGCTCACATCTTTAAAGTGTGGACCGAATTTGAAAAGGGATGGCGTACCTATTGGTCTGAAAACAACTTCGTCCAGATCTACACACCTTCGTTTATGTCTACACCGTCTGAAACTGGTGCAGAAGTATTTACCGTAGATTATTTTGATAGAAAAGCATACCTCGCACAGTCTCCACAATTTTACAAACAAATGGCAATCGCGTCTGGATTTGAGAGAGTGTTTATGGCAGGACCAGTTTTTCGTGCGGAAGAATCATTTACTACACGGCACCTTACCGAGTTTACTGGTTGGGATTTCGAAATCGCTTATGTCGAAAGTCATCATGACATCATGGATTTTGAAGAGGGTATGATTGTCTCAGGATTCGAATCACTCAATCGTGCATTTCCAGATATGAACCTTGAGGTGCCTGCACGACCATTTCCTCGTATTACAATGGTTGATGCAAAAAAGATTTTAAAAGAGAGGGGGATTGAATCAGGAGAAGAACACGATCTGTCACCAGAAGAAGAGCGTAGCATCGCAGAGTATGTAAAAGAAACACATAACCATGATTTTGTGTTTATCATGGAATATCACAAATCTAAAAGTGCTTTTTATCATATGCGACTTGAAGAAGTGTCTGACCGATCACGACGTGCTGACCTTATCTTCAGAGGTATTGAAGTCACGACACTTGCACAGCGTGAACACCGCATAGAAATACTTGAGAAACAAGCAGTTGAAAAGGGGATGAACCTTGAACCTCTCAAAGACTATATCAACTTCTTTCGATATGGATGTCCTCCACACGGTGGAGGGGGTGTCGGTCCTGGAAGATTTATCATGAAACTCCTTGATCTCCCAAACGTCCGTGAAGCAACATACTTACCTCGTGATGTGAAAAGACTTAATCCATAATGGAAACTGCTAGCTTTACAATCAAAACGGATGCATTTGAGGGACCACTTGACCTTCTCCTTACATTCATTGAAAAAAGAAAATTATTTATTAATGATATTTCTCTTTCGAAAGTTGCTGATGATTATATAGAACATGTAAAAGGGATGGGGGAGTTCCCGATCGGAATGACGGCACACTTTATCTTGATTGCATCAACACTCCTGCTTATAAAATCAAAATCACTTCTCCCGACTCTAACTCTTACTGATGAAGAGCAACATAGCATTGAGGACCTTGAAGAAAGGCTTGTGCTTCACAAACGTTTCAAAGAACTTGGGATTGAAATAGAAAAAATATTTGGGCGTAAAATTATTTTCCAGAGAAACCCTAGTAAGTCACTTCCAGTAGTATTTTCGCCTGAGTCAGATATCACAGTCAGCAACATGCTTGCTCACGCTCAGTCAGTTATATGTGCACTTCCCAAAAAAGAAATGCTTCCAAAGACTATTGTAAAAAAGATGATCAGTCTGGAAGATATGATCGAACGGCTTACAGAACGGGTTGAGTCGAGTCTCAAAACGAGCTTCGGTGCATTTGCACAAACTCAAGGAAAGACACATCACACGGGAGCACGACACACGGTAACTCGTGAAGAGCGCGTGAATATTATCGTAAGTTTTCTGGCGATGTTGGAACTGGTCAAACAAGGTATCGTCACTGTCTCACAAGAGCATATGACTGACGATATAGAGATAGAAACAAAAAATATTGGAACCCCTCAATACATATAATATGAATGTACCACTCGACGCACAACTTGAAGCACTGCTCTTTTTTAAAGCAGAACCAACAGAAATCAAAAAGATCGCTGTACTTCTTGAAGTAGATGAAGATACCGTGAGGGGAGCCCTCACGGTACTGGAAGAAAAGCTTGTTGGTCGGGGTCTTACGTTAGTAGTAGAAGGGGATACTATTATGATGGGAACACATAAAGATGTGTCACCACTCATTGAGCGTGTTACAAAAGAGGAGCTCACTCGAGACCTAGGGAAAGCTGGACTTGAAACATTGTCTATTATCCTCTATAAAGGGCATGTAAGTCGTCGCGAAATCGACTATATCCGTGGAGTAAATTCATCTTTTATACTTCGCAACCTTTTAGTGCGAGGCCTCGTTGAAAAGGGGGGTGGGGTAGATGGTGAGCGTGGATTTTCATACAAACCGACTTCAGAATTATTTGCATTTATGGGTATATCTAAAGTGGAAGACCTTCCCGAGTTCAACCGAGTAAAAGAAGAGTTCGAGTCATTTACTAAAAAAGAAGAACATATACTACCAGAAGCACAGACCGAATTGTCACAATGAACCCGACTGAAAATATTTTTTTAAATCAAGAAAACAGACGCTTGATCAATGTAGCACTCGTACTCACTCTTATAGTCGGGGTAATTACGATTGTCTCTCTGTACTTTTCGAGAAGTGTGCGTATCGAAAAGCAAAGTGAGCTCGTACAAAAAGTAAACCCGCTTGACGGGACAAAAATAATCGCACGGTCAGCTATCGTGGTGGATCTGAAGACACAAAAGGTCCTGTATGAACGTGACGCGGACACAGTGAGACCTCTCGCGTCTATTACAAAGATCATGACCGCGATCACTGCGCTCGATCTTCTTCCTGATTCGTCGGTAGTAACTATCAGTAATGATTTTTTGAGTGAAGAAGGGGATAGTGGATTTTTTAATGATGAACGATGGCAGTTACAAGAACTGCTCGATTATTCGATGGTAACGTCTTCAAATGATGGAGTAGCTGCGATTGCAAGTGCAGCTGGAGCGATTGGAACAGGGACAATTGATACCACTATCAGTAGACAAGATTTTATAAAAAAAATGAACGAAAAAGTGACAGAGCTCAACCTTGTAACTCCTCGTTTTTACAATGAATCTGGACTTGATATAGATTCAAACCTCAGTGGGGGATATGCAAGTGCACGAGATACTGCACGAATATTTGGATACGCATTACGGAATAAACCCGAGATTTTTGAAGCGACACGTTACTCTCAAACCAAGATGGTATCGCTAAACAACATCAGTCACTCAGCAAGGAATACCAATGACGCGGTAAATGCATTACCCGGTCTTATAGCGTCAAAAACGGGGTATACCGACCTTGCGGGAGGTAACCTCGGAGTGATTATAGATCCCGAGCTCGGTCGCCCTATTGTGATTATCGTGCTTGGTTCGACTCTAGAAGGAAGGTTTGCTGACGTAGAACTCCTCGCTCAAAAGACAATGGCTGCAATCGCTGAGGGGTTCTAAACCAAGTGTGGGTATATACCTAAAGTACACACAACAAAATAGATGAATTCGTGTATAATTCGCCTATGATTATCGCGGATATTGTTAAAGTAAGCCTTCCTGCAGTTATCTCATTTTGTATTGGGATTCTTATCACTCCTTTTGTTTCTCATTATTTGTACACGAATAAAATGTGGAAGAAAAAGTCTGGCAAAGTCGCAATGGACGGTTCACCGACTCCGATTTTTAATGAACTTCACAAAGACAAAGAAGTAAATACCCCTAGAATGGGAGGTATCATTATATGGATTTCAGTTACAATTACGGTCATTGGACTATGGATCGGTTCACATATTTTTGATTCAAGTCTTATTACCAAGCTCGACTTCTTAAGTAGAAATCAAACATGGTTACCATTTTTTGCACTTATATTTGGATCACTCGTCGGTCTTGTCGATGACGCATTAGAGGTGAGTGGTGACGGGAGTCATGTGGCTGGTGGTCTCTCGTTACGGAACAGACTCATCGCAGTTGCCACTATCGGTCTCGTCGCTGGATCGTGGTTTTATTTTAAATTAGATATAAGTCAACTTGGGTTACCAGGCGGACACTTTCTCCAACTTGGAATTTTCTTTATTCCTTTTTTTGCGCTCGTAACAATGGCAGTGTACTCGGGAGGTGTCATCGATGGTATCGACGGTTTGGCTGGAGGAATATTTGCTACGATGTTTACTGCATACGCTGCTATAGCATTTTACCAACAGCAAATTAATCTCGCTGCCTTTTGTCTCGTGGTAGTCGGCGCGGTACTCGCATTTTTATGGTTCAATATTCCACCTGCGAGGTTCTATATGTCAGAGACTGGGTCCATGGGGTTAACTATCGCTCTGTCTGTTGTTGCGTTTATGACAGATAGCCTTGGAGGTGGATATGGGGTAATCATCTTACCTATCATAGCGTTACCACTTGTTATCACGACGCTTTCTGTGATTTTACAAGTTACATCAAAGAAATTTAGAAATGGAAAAAAGATATTTTTAGTTGCACCAGTACACCATCACTTTGAAGCTATGGGTTGGCCTGCATACAAAGTTACTATGAGGTACTGGATTATAGGAGTCATATTTGCGATTATGGGAGTTATCCTCGCACTCGTTGCGTAACAAGGTTATATATGAAAAAAACCGTAGATAAACCACTTCTTTTTTCAATTATTACGCTCGTTATAGCGGGTTTTTTTATATTTAGCTCAGCTTCACTCGGGTTACTGGCACGAGGTGGTAACTTGTATTCAAATGCGGCATTTTCACAAACTTTTTTTGGACTTCTCCTTGGATCGATAGCTATGATGGTAACGTCACGAATTCCATATAAAAACTGGAGAAAATTCGCATTCCCACTTTTCATTCTTTCGATGATCGTTACATCACTCGTATTTGTACCAGGTATCGGATTTGAGCATGGTGGTGCAAAGCGTTGGCTCGTGTTTGCGGGTCAGTCAATACAACCTTCCGAATTTTTGAAAATTGGTTTTATTATCTACTTTGCTGCATGGGCATCAGCACAAAAAGAGCGTATTGGTACTCTAAAAGAAGGACTCTTACCGTTCCTTGTGATTATAGGACTTGTAGGATTTGTACTACTACTCCAACCTGACACTGACACGTTTATGGTTACCTTTTTTGCTGGACTGGCTATGTTTCTAACAGCAGGAGGAAAATGGAAACACGTATTCTTACTCATCGCATGCTCCATAATAGGCATCATGATTATTGCTTCTTTTAGGCCGTATGTAAAACAGCGTATTACAACGTTTATAAATCCAACTGCAAATGGGCTTATCAGTGGATATCAGATTCAACAGTCACTCATCGCTATCGGATCCGGCGGTCTGACAGGTAGAGGGTTCGGACAAAGTATCCAAAAATTTAATTTTTTACCTGAACCGATTGGAGACTCGATATATGCTGTTGCGAGTGAAGAGTTTGGTTTCTTAGGGGCAGTACTCATCATCGTTTTTTTTGTTATTTTTGCATTTCGTGGTTTAAAAATCGCCGCAAGAACTGATGATCTATTCGGTAGACTGCTTATCGTAGGAATTGTTATACTTATTGTATCGCAAGCATTTGTAAACATCGGTGCCATGCTCGGAGTCTTACCACTTACTGGTATTCCACTTCCATTCGTAAGTCACGGAGGTACTGCACTTCTTATTACGCTTGCTGTTGTTGGTATTATCCTAAACATTTCCAAGTATCACAAAAAAGTCTAACGATATGAAAATATTACTTACAGGGGGAGGATCAGGTGGACATTTTTACCCAGTTATTGCAATTGTCGAAGAACTTAACAAAATGATTCAAGACAATCGTCTGGTCGATGTGGAGACATTTTACATGTCCCCATCACCATACAATGCTGGTGTACTCTTCAATACAAATATTGTATACAAGAAAAATTATGCAGGAAAGATAAGAAGGTATTTCTCACTCATGAATCTGATAGATTTTTTTAAGACAGGGTATGGCGTCATACAATCGTTGTGGGATGTCTTCTTGATGTA